>OGDN01001565.1_pt1 | contig 36367 bp, 38 predicted proteins | sample 1570271 | NCBI WGS metagenome assembly OGDN01 (sample SAMEA4384481, study PRJEB24528) | human gut metagenome | reverse complement strand
CCCACTAATCTGATTGTAATTATAAATTTGTTAAATTCTTTTTCTTTTCTACAAAATCTTACTTAAGGTTCCTCAATGTAAACTCCATTTGTGAAACTGCTGCTCACATCATCATTAGCAGAATGAACACATCGCACACGATAGTAATAATCGCCTTCTACATCTAAATACTTCTTAGATGATGCACGATCAGTATTTTCTAAGAACTTATTCCAGGAATCATAAAAAGACCATTTTGTATCTTCCTCTTTGGCTCGTTCAATAATGACGCCAATCCCGATACGTTCTACTTCATGTGCAGCTAACGTTGTTCCTCCAGCATAGATTTCTCCCGGGCCCATCCGGACAATTTTGGAATATCCAGTCAGAAGATCCTCGCCTCTTGCAACTTTTTGATTATAGCCGATAGATTCTGCATCTTTTGTAAGTTGGGACCCGTCGATCACCTTCACGCTAGATGCCGCCTGAGTATCCGTCGATACACCAAAGCTCAATCCTAAAGCCATAGCAAATACGCAGCATATGGACATACATCGCTTCATCTATCTACCTCCCATCTCTCTCTATTTAGGGTTCCCTATATAATAGACACATGAGATGAGAAAAACTGACGCATTTTTTAAAAAAAATATAAATTTTTTAAAATATTTTCCATTTCTTCCTTTGTCATTGTTCCTGTTAAGCAATAATACAGATTATTATATTTAAATTCCGCTTTATACCTGTTTGTCTCTGTTTCAGGTGTTTTGTATTCAGTCACGTCTATCAGAACATTTTCTTTAATATAATAATGATCTATAATCTCATCTTCATTATCTGCCCCCAAAGACACTTTTCCATAAGAAGCACTAATTATAAATTCCATTTTTTCTCTATCACGTATATAATCTAATTCTGCCACTTGAATATCTGTGTCTAATTCCATCTTTATAAATTCCATACCTTTTGGGCGCCAAATAATTCTTACTGGCTCGATTCCAAACTCTTCTGCTATCTTCTCATAGGCCTTCTCTTCATCTTCTTCCTCGATAATCTTATTCTTATCGCTGGAATCGACTTGAGAAACTTTTCTTCCACCTACTGAACTCTTCATAAACTGCAGCATTCTCTCTGGTCCGCCAAAGCTTGTCATTCCAACTGCCATTACAAGGATCAGCACTGCTGCCAACGCTACAATTCTACGGATATTGCGTTTCTTCCGGCGCATTGTATAGATTTTCTTCTCCTCGCTCTGATTCTTCAACATCTCTCGTCCAAGACGAAGTGCTTCCTGGTCTTCTTCTGAGAGTCCCGTATACGCATCCATTCGCTTCATATCTTCAGAACGCATTTCACGCTCACGGATTTTTTGATCCAATGCATTTTTCATGCGGAGCTTCAGCTCATCTGGAATCTCTTCATTATCGTTAAGTCCGACTTCTTCTTCAATCTGTTTCGCTTCTCTATTCAATTGATCTTTTAGGATTTCTTTCAACTGATCTTTTTTTTCACTCATAATCTACCTCTTAACGAAATCTATCCTCTCTTTCTCTTGACCAAATCTCTCGGGAACGTATAATATAATTATATGCCAAAGTTGAAAATCTTTCCCTGTTTCGTACAGTATATACGAAGCAGAATAATCCGTACGGCATTCTTATTGTAACATATATTATCGAAAGGAGCTTTTTATGAAACGTATTATCTTAACCGGCGGCGGTACTGCCGGTCATGTTACACCTAACATTGCCCTGTTACCACGTCTTAAAGAATTACAATACGACATCCACTATATCGGCTCATATAACGGAATTGAGAAGGAACTTATCTCTCAATTCGGTATACCATATCATGGCATCTCAACCGGTAAACTCAGACGTTATTTCAGCGTCCAGAACTTCACAGATCCATTCCGCGTTATCAAGGGAATGGGTGAAGCACGTAAACTGATTAAGATTCTGGAGCCTGATGTTATATTTTCCAAGGGAGGTTTTGTCTCTGTACCAGTAGTCCTTGCCGGTAAGGGACAACATGTACCAGTCATTATTCACGAATCTGATATGACTCCGGGTCTTGCCAACAAGATTTCCATTCCTTCTGCAACGAAGGTCTGCTGCAACTTCCCGGAGACATTATCTTCTCTCCCGGCAGGCAAGGCTGTTCTCACCGGATCTCCGATCCGTCAGGAACTTTTAAGCGGAGATAAGTACCGCGCCAGAGAATTCCTTCACTTTACTTCCGACAAACCGGTCATTCTGGTTGTCGGCGGAAGCCTCGGTGCCGTTGCCGTGAACAATGCCATCCGTGCGATTCTCCCGGAGCTTCTGAAAGACTTCCAGGTCATTCACTTATGTGGCCGCGGCAAGCTCGATCCTTCTTTGAACGGAACAGAAGGCTACGCACAGTTCGAATATATCAAAGAAGAGTTGCGTGACCTCTTCGCACTGACCGACATTGTAATCTCCAGAGCCGGAGCCAATGCTATCTGCGAGCTTCTCGCCCTGCACAAACCAAATCTTCTGATTCCACTGTCTGCCAATGCAAGCCGTGGTGATCAGATTCTCAACGCCCGTTCTTTCGAGCGTCAGGGATTCAGTATGGTGCTTGAGGAAGAGGAACTTACGAACGAAACACTTCTCAGTGCAGTTCATGATCTCTATGATAACCGCGAGAAATACATCGATGCAATGAAGCATTCTTCCCAGCAGGATTCTATCGATACCATCATTGATCTGATCGAATCTGTAACTGCTTAGATACTTACAAAACTATCTGATTCTGACGCAGATAGCTGATAGAAGAAAACAGGTGTCATATCCGGCACCTGTTTTTTATTTGCCATCCAGTTGGTGAAACTGTTCTTCGTAGTACTTCTTAATCCATTGTTTTGCCCTGTATAATGTACTATGCAGCGTATCCAGAGGTATCCCCATTTTCTCTGCAGCTTCTTTTTGTGGTTTATCCAAAGTATATGAAACGGTAACTGCCTCATACCACCTTGAATTTTTCTCATATAAATCTGCAAAGATCGTATCTTTTAGGTCGCAACATTCTTTCTGACGAAGCACTTCTATGAGTTGAGCATCCAGTCCTTCTGACGAATATGGCACCTCCCGCTCCGGAACCTCTTCCATCGGCGTCTCCCATTTACTGTCTCTTAGATAGTTCTTTGCCATATTCTTTGCGGTAGTGATTAGCCACGCAGGCACGGACTCCATACATATATCTCCCAGGTTGTCGTATAATTTTAGGAAAACTTCCTGCACAATCTCTTCTGCCACATAGTGATCTTCGACGTAGTACAATGCCGTTCGGTACACTTTACTTACATTTTCTTTGTAAAGCCTGTCGATTTCAGCTTTCTTTACATCTTCAGATTCCACCATTTAATTTCCATCTCTTTCAAGTTTATAATTTAGACAGAATATCCTGCTTATCCTCTTCGGTAAGCTCGCCCATCTTCCAGCCAAGTCCAACTTCGTCACCCTTATAACGCGGAATCATATGTAAATGGAAATGGAATACAGTCTGTCCTGCTGCTTCGTTATTATTCTGCACGATATTGTACCCATCACAGTGTAAGATTCCTGTAAGCTTTGTAATCATTTTCTTAGCCAGCACCATAACTTTTGCAGCCTTATCATCGTCCAACTCATACAAATTGGCATAGTGTTCTTTTGGAATAATCAGTGCATGTCCTTTCGAAGCCGGGCTGGCATCTAGAATCACGCGGAAATCTTCATCTTCATACAATGTTGCTGTTGGAATTTCTCCATTTGCCAGTTTACAAAAAATGCAGTTATCATCTTTCATTTTCATTTCCTTCTTTCCTTTAAAAAGTCATTTTAAAAATTGTTGATTATTTTATCCGCCAATGCTACACTATGAAAAAATAAATTCATAAAGGGCGGTAATCATTATGTTCACAGAATCTGATTATGAAAAATTACACCAGATCATGGCAGAAAGTCCTGAGAAAGAAGAGCTTCTTACCAGACTTCTTCACTCCCACCGTATGGATATCAGTACCATCAGCCATGAAATTCGCAACCCGCTGACTCTTATATACAGTACCTTACAGATGATCGAAGCATCCAATCCGGAAGTTCTAAATATCCGGCACTGGTCAGACTTACATAGCGACATCGAATACATGAAACAACTACTGGAAGAGTTATCAGCATACAACAACGGTCAACGTCTGTCACCTTCTTCGACAGATTTCGACAGCTTCCTCAAGAATATTTCCTTATCCTTTGCTTCCTCCATCATTGAAACCGATATTGAATTTATCTCCCGGATAGAGCCGGAACTTCCTGTTATGCCTGCAGATTCCATCAAACTTCGGGAAGTTCTTCTGAATCTTCTTGGAAATGCGCGCGATGCAGTATTGATTCAACAATCTACATGCTCTAATCATCTTGATTCTGCCTGTAATTGTGAAAGTAACGGATCTTTGAATACCGGCAAAGCACATACCTATTCCCCGCAAATTCACTTTCACGCATGGAAAGCGCATTCAAATCTGATTATCTCCGTCTCCGATAACGGCTGTGGTATTGCACCAGAACATCTATCTTCAGTCTTCGAACCATTTGTCACGTACAAATCGTCCGGAACAGGCTTAGGCCTGCCACTTTCCCGCCGAATTATCGAAGCACATGGTGGAACACTGACTGTCCACTCAGAACCAGATCTGCCGGACTGCCAGCTAAAAACTACATTCACCCTTACAATTCCAATCCCTTAAAACATTTTTAATAATGTTTCGGCTTACGTTTCCAATATGTGAGTACCGCCAGTAAAAATCCGGATATCAGCCCGCCAATGTGGGCTGCGTTATCCACCCCTTGTGCGGTGAATCCATAATAGAGACTTAAGCCTGCCATCAAAACAAGTCCTCTTGTTGAAATCTCTCCGACTCGTCCATGATTACGGATTGCAACATAAAGAAGTGCTCCCACAATCCCAAAGATTGCTCCGGAAGCACCTGCTGATACCGCATAGCTTCCCTGACTCACATCAAACCATGCCGATACGAGATTTCCCATCAGTCCGCTTCCAAGATAAATGAGCAGAAAACGGATTTTTCCAATCTCTGGTTCCAGGCTGTAACCGATGACCAGCAGCATCACCATATTGTTCATCAGATGACTGAATCCAAAATGTAAAAATATACTGGTGATCAGTGTATAATATCGTTCTCCGTTCATGAGATATGGAACATACATTGCTCCGTGTTCCATCATAAATGCGGAATCCTCAGTCATACCCATAAAAGACAGTCCGAGGAAGATCAGAACATTCGCTGCTGCGATTGCAATTGTACAAATTGGTAATTTCTTGTAATTTCTCATAGGAAAATTCTCTCATTAATTTTCTGTAATGTCAACGTTATTCTGCAAGATTTTACTCATCAAACTCTACAATCAGATAGTATCCTCTGTCCGTATGTTGTATTTCTTTGATTACGCCCTGTCTTGCATGAATACGCTCGGATGTCTTGTAAATTCCGGACATTGCAACTGCCGGTTCCACTACATAAGTAAATAGGTTCGTATTCGGACTTCTCTCTGTTACTTCCACCTGCTGGCCTTCTTCCACCAGCCCCTGTCTTTCCATTTTAAACCGTTCCTGTCTCACGACAAACCGCCTCCTGTCTCTGATATTCCAACCGGGATTTTTTCCGGCATCATTCCTGTCAGTACAGTATAACACTAGAGATCTTCTTCTTCAATATATAGCCCGTCCCAGTCTCCCCACTTTGGTTTTCTGCGTCTGTGAAGGAAACGCTTCATCGGTGTCCACAGGTTTTCTGTCTCACGGAGTATCGTACTTCCCATTTCCTGACTTGCGATCCAGTCATGTTCTGTCCGGTCAAAATATGTGCTTCCTTCCTTTTCTTCCTCTGTTCCCAAATCTGTATTTTTATCCTCTGCCAAAACATTTTCTTCCTCTTCTTTTACACACTCCTTTATAATCTGTTCCAGACTGTAATTTTCTTTCATAGTCTCTTTATGCAAAAGGAACACGATCTGGACACATTCTTTATCCTGATAATCTGCACATTTCACCAGATATTCGCTCAGATGGTGAAATCCTTCCCACAGACTTTTTTCTTTCGGTGGATAATAACAAAAATAATACTTTTCTTCTGTGTAAAAAATATACTCCGGATCCATCAGAATACAATTCACATTGAGAAGATACCTTTCTACTTCTTTCACGACACGCAAAATAGATTTTAGCAATATTTTTATTTCTTCTCCACTCATCGTATGCTTTTCATAGAGCGCTTTCATGGACACTTTTCCACTCACATCATAATCATAACAGCTTTTGTCATCCATTCCCCGTCCATGCATTTCCAGCAGTCCTTCCACCTGATTTTCTTCCAGCATTTTATTTTGATAGTCCTCTGTATAAGGGACTGACTCTTCTATCGTAATCTTACGTTCCATTGACGAACTCCTTTATTTTCTTAATATCCCGAAGCTTTTTCTCCGGTTCTGTAATTGCTGCACGTTTTTCCACACTGACTTTCATCTTCCTCCATGTTCCCTGTGCCCGGACACAGACCTCATCTCCTTCCACCGTAACCTGTCCCTGGATTGTAGATAATAAGATACACTTTCCATTCACACGACTTTGAAAAAGTGTTTCCAGTTCCGCCACATCTGTCCCGCTTCTATCTCCAGCTCCAGTCTGTGAATCCGGTTTTTCTCTCGCCTTATTACTGCCGACTACCGCTGTCTCATAAGCTGCTCCCGCAATTATATTCTTGTCATGGTAATAAAAAAATGCATAGATACTGCTCATGACCAGAAGCATAATGATTGGCGTTAAAAAAGACATCTCTACTGTATAACCTCTCACAATACACCGCCTCTCTGCTCTGCCAGCACCAGAATATATCCAAGAGTCAAAAATGGGAAAAATGGCATTGTCTTCACTCGTCCGCGAAATGCCAATATCACCGAACAGACTCCACTTGTAAAAAATGCTGCTGCCAGCACTCCCACAACTTTCCAAAACCCCAGATATCCTCCAAGAATCATAATTGCCACGCTGTCCCCATAACCGATTGCTTCTTCTGTCACTTTACTGACAAGAAGGAACAGCACTCCCACTCCGATTCCTGCACAGATTCCAACAAGATTCTCTACATTCGTCTGTTCCATCTTTTCCAGGAACACTCTGATCTGATAAAAATCCACTATTTTCCAGAAGACTGTCAATATTCCCCACAACGTCAGAACTTTTCTGGAAACTTTTTTATTTCTAATATCTGACACAGACAACCCGGTTAGGATTACTAGCACAAATATATCGACCATTCTATTTATATTTCCCACATCTTGTACCTCTTCCCATTCTACTTGTCATTCCCGGCATTCTACTTTCCACCACATTTTGAGCATGCGCGCTTTCCCGGTACTTCAGAAATTCTCGCTGTATATACGGTACGCTTTAATCCGCTGCATGTCAGTGAATTATGATACCGGTCACCCTGATTAGTAATATACACACTTCCACCCTTGCTGCTGCCATGAACACATTTCTCACAGGCATGATACTTTCCGCCACTTTCATTGCGAAGGCTATTAAGTTCCGATGACGCCGCCGCATGGATCGACAGGTCCAGATGCGTACAATGTGGATTTTTGTGATAGACAACTCCTGTATCCGTTACATATACAATCTGATCATCTTCTTCACCAAACCCTCCTGCCTCATAGCCGGTCCATGCCTTGATCCTCATAGTTTCCTTATAAGAAATCGGCGCTATAGAAAAGCCCGGAACCGGAATCCGCACCTGATAAGATGCCTGAATTTCTCCAATTCCCGTAAACGGCGACAAATAAGATTGATTGCAATTGATTCCTGAGCTGCCACCTTCTACAATGCTTCTCTCTAACCGTTCTGCTCCAATAGAATTTACAACATCACGTTCCAGATTTGACGGAATCACTGCCGGGACTTCTACTGCCTGCACTGCAAGCTTCTTTCCCGCTTCCTGAAGTCCGCTTCGCACAGCCGTCTGCACGGATAACAGCTCCAGCAGTAATACCAATGCCAGCGTCGCAAAAAAGAAGATTGGTACTGCCATGGCAGCCTCCACGGTAATGCTTCCTTTTTTTCGGGTGGATGCAGATGCCCTTCCTGTATGCTTGGATTTGTATATGCTGGATAATAAAGGGATATCTTTATCTGAGTTCATCGAATCTTTCTCCTTTCATTTTTTATGTTTTCAGTTAGCAGAAATTTAATAACTCCCAGTAGGGGGAGCGGAAGGACATCTGCACCCACCCGTTATTGATTCATTTCGTTATCGATTCATTTCGTTATTGATTCATTTCGTTTTTAATTGTATCCAAAATATGTCGGAAAATCGTACATGATTCCACGACGCAGATTACATGTGCTGTGAAATTCTACTCTGCTGATGCAGGCATCTGCCCGAAAAAATGTCTGTCCATATCGTATCTTTAAATTTTGTTCCACCATATCTAATGTACGCATCCCAACTTCATCCTGGGATTTCAGGAACAACAGCATGCGAAGGTATTCCCGATAAGCAAGTCCGCTTTCCATATCTTTACCACTATCTGCTGCCACATTTTCTCCTGCACTGCCAAGCTGCATCAGTCCGGAAAGGCTTAGCTTCCAATCCTCTGCGTTCTTTACAAGTGGTACTTTTCCTCCACTTATCAGCGTTCTAATATCCATGATTGCTTCACCATAAGCCCATGCAAGTAAAATTCCCTGCGCGGCACCCTCTGCCAGTTCCGGAAGTCCGATCACCGTACATAATGTAAGCGCTGCCGCCTCGGCTTCTGCTTTCTTTTCCGGATCCGTCTGGATATATGCATAATCCGGCACAAATCGGACCATAAGAAGCTTACTGGCAACTGTCTCCATATTTTCTCTGTCGCTGGCGTGACCTTCCAGAATATATTCCAGTTCATAGTCCAGACTCCCCGCACCTGCCATGTCACCCCGATTCCCGTTGCTGAAGTCTTCATTAGCAGAATCTCCTCTGACAAAATCTCCACCGACAGAATCTCCACTATTATAATTTTCATTGCCAGATTGCAGGCTATCTGAAGCCATCTTGAAATGTTCCAGCACGTACTCTCCAAACAGTAATTTACTGATTGTACTTCCCGATCCTGCTACATCTGAGAAATCTCCATATCCCTGATTTCGTTTTCTATGAGATACCATTTCCGATAACGTAATACTTTTCTTTGACATTACACGTCCCTTTGGCATAATCAGATCTACAAGAGGCATGCTTTTTAATTTCGCCACATGCGATAAGGGATTCTCTTCCTCTGGAAATTCCTCCTTCTGCGACAACAGCTCCTGTAATTCCTGTTCCGTTTTTGCCCCGTCCCTTTCATAATTTTGTAAAGCCTCCTCTCCTGCTTTCCATATATCTGTCTGTCCAACCAGTTTCTTCACCTTATCCAGTCCGTATTTATTTTCCATATATGCCGTCACCTGCTCGTAAAATGCACTGGCACCTTGGTCCGTCAATAGCTGAATTCTTGTAATTTCCTGATCCATCCCGCTTGCTCCATAATAGGCCAGCCGTTCCTTTAACAATTCTTCACTGTAACTGCCCGTCTCATAACTGCCTTCCAGCGCAAAAATTCCGTAGACTTCCCAGAGTTCCTTCTGATACTCTGCAAATATACTTTCCACCGCCCGTGTCATATCTGCTCTTCTGTAATTTTTTACATTCTGTAAAGAGGCACTTTCCAGCATTGCTCCGGCAAATGAAATAAGTAAAATAAATACCAGACTTAAATACACTGTGACTTCCCCCTTTAAATACCGCTGCTCTCGCTTGTAATCTTCTCGAAAATCGTCTCGACCAGACTTGTGAGCTGAGATTTGAATATAACGACAAGTGAAATCAGTACAACCAAAATTAAGATAATTTCCACAACTCCGACTCCGTCTTTGTTTTCCAATATTTCTCTCACTCTGTGTTTTAAATACCAAACTCTCCACATAATTAATCCTCCCGCTTTTTCTATTCTTGCTTCTCTACACCCGCTTTTCTATTCCGTCATATCTTCTGTGGCATATTTTTATATTTTTACAATGCCTACATTTGTACGGTAAAAAATGCCGGGACTACAACAATCACAAGCACCTCTGCCAGCATCAGAAACATCGGAAGCAATAGCTTTGTTCCTGCTTCTTCCCCGAGCCGTCTTGCTCTTGCTTTTCGCTCTTCAAAAGACTGGATTGCTTCCAGCCGAAGCAGGTCATTTAGACCTTTTGTACCTTTTCTCAGGTTTTGTGACAGCAATGCACCAAATCTCATATATTCCTGTGTCCCGCATCTTCTTCCGAATTTCTCATAACATTCTGCTTCCGGGACACCGCCATCCATCTGTCGGCATGTATACTTCATTTCTTCATAAACTGCACGCTTCCCTTGCTGCTTTATCCGCGAATCGTAATCATTTACAATCTTTCTCCATGCTTTGCGGACCGTCATTCCTGCGCCTAAAAGTAATGTCAGCTTACTGATGACTTCCGGATAATCCAAACACATCTGTTTTTGTCTTGCCTGTTTTTCTTTTATCTCGTTCTGCTTGTCCAGCGCAAAAAACAGCACGGAAATCACAACTGCAGCCGCCATAATTACTGCACCTCTCCAGTTCATTACCGTATAAAAATGTATTTCCTGTCCGTCCACCTGTTTCGGCAATGTTAACGTCCCGGATTCTCTGGTATCCTGATCTTTTTCTGCCACTGTCCGGCGCACCTTTTCTAATAACGCTCCATCACTTCCGGTCATTCGTGGATAGACCATTGCCATACATTCATACAGTACCTGTTTTTCTACATCTTCCCGATACGTCAATATGGCTGTCAGCTTCACCGGTGTCCCTTCACTTACAAGCTTATCTTCCTTTAATTTTCCGTAAATATTGATCACATCATAGCGGTCAAGCTTCCATGTAACATCGATCGGCTTTCTTGGAATCTCGGTCAGAAGATTCAAATCCCGGTCCACATGATCCAGACTTATATTCTCCCCCAGAATCAACGAATCCATTTTCTTTACTGCCTGCTTTAATACCTGACTGATTTCCTGTTCTCCATAGACCTGCTCTGTTACTTCGATCGGAATTTTCCCCAATACCCGGTCTTTTCCCTCTACACGCAGTTCTTCCGTCTTCTTCCCTTTGCCATAAGTTTTTCTTGTGATCTCCTCTACATTTTTTCTGTAGGCACCATTGTAATCCCAGATAAGAGCTGCAACGCCCACCGAAAACACCACTAACATGATTCCGATACTCAGACTTCGATCTCGATGATCTTTCGCCCAAGCCCGTATGCGCCCAAATATATAATCAGACATCCTGTCATCACTCCTCTTCCTGCTATATTTCCGTAAAGATTTCCCATAAATTCCGGAAAACTGACAGTCATATAAAGTACAATTCCAAAAGGAATGACCGACATCACCTGAAATTCATATTTTTTCGCCGCCAGCATTGTATCAATTTCCCGTTTTACATCAATTTTGTCTCCAATCTGATCCGCTGTATTGCGGATAATAGACATCAGATTTCCTCCGCTTCTCTTGGCCGTGACAAAGACTCCGGCAAAGCTTTCCACATCTGGAAGCTTTGTTCTCTCGGACAGTTCTTCTACTGCCTGTTCCACCGGTACCTGTACCCGGATCTGCCTGACCATGATTTCCAGCTCACGTAGAATTGCCGCATCATCAGAGTAAAAAACCTGCATCTCTTTCAGGCTCTCTTTCACTGCATTTTCCACAGAATATCCTGTATTCAGTAAAGAGGAAAATGTCTGTATCAGTTCTTTGAACTGTACTAGAAATTCCTGTTCTTTTCGCTTAATGCATTCGTCCAGAAGCTGTATGTAATACCACACGCCTGCCGGAATCAACAATATAACTGCCACCCATGAGCGATAATATATCCATGCCGTTCCTGTCACAATAATGATGACCTTCAAGATCATTTTTACATATTCACACTTCTTTATATCCTGCTGCCAGTAACTTCTGTGTATGAACCAGGTCGTCCATTTTTCTCCAAGTTCCCTGAATTTTCCCATCCTTTTCTCCTGTCTCTTCGAATCTGTACAGTGGACTCACCAGAATCTCACCGTCCTGATAATCCAGGATTTCTGAAACCTCCAGTACTTTACGGCTTTTATCTCTGAGTCTTCCAAGATGCACAATAATGTCGATTCCTGATGCGATCTGTCTCTGAACTGCCCCCAGAGGAAGATCCATTCCCATCAGCACCATGCTCTCCAGCCTAGAAAGCATGTCCTTAGGACTATTGGCATGACCGGTACTAAGACTTCCATCATGGCCGGTATTAAGTGCCTGCAGCATATCAATTGCTTCGGCTCCGCGAACTTCCCCGACAATGATGCGATTTGGTCTCATCCGAAGCGCCGTCCGAATTAATTCGCGTATAGTAATCTCACCTGTTCCCTCAAGATTGGCGCATCTCGCCTCAAGAGTTACCAGGTTTGGAATATCCAGAATCCGTAGTTCTGCGTTGTCCTCAATTGTAATGATTCTTTCATCCTTTGGTATGTATTGCGATAAAGCATTCAGGAATGTGGTCTTGCCTGATCCGGTTCCTCCACTGATGAATATGTTGTAGCCTGCCCTAACAAGCTTTACCAGAAATTCTTTTACTTCCCGGCAGATAGAACCCCACCGGATCAACTGTTTCATTGTGATTGCTTCTTTTGGAAATTTTCTTATGGTTACTATGGGCCCATTTAAAGCGATGGGCCCCAGTACCACATTTACTCTCGACCCGTCCGGAAGTCTTGCGTCCACGATTGGAGATGCTTCATTTACGATTCGATTGGATCCTGCAACGATCTGTTGAATGACATCTTCCAGCTTCTCCCGCGAAACAAACCTTTTCCCGGATCTGATCAGTTTTCCTTCCTTCTCCAGAAATATATTCTCAGTCCCGTTAATCATAATCTCCGTGATCTTATCATCTTCCAGAAATTCCTGAAGAAGATCAAATTTCCGGAATGCATTAAATAATTCTCTGCCAAGCTCCGCCTTTTTCCCAAGCGGTATATATTCTCTGCCGGATGCCTCGTCCAGCACGCGGTGAATCAACTCCGTCAGCTCCTCATCTGGAATATCTCTGGACAGATCCAGTTCCTCCAGAATCCTCGCATGAAGCTGTTCCGCCTGTATCATGTGCGTTGCTCCTTTCGTATGATCTTACGTCTGACATCCTCGTAGCCCAGAAGTTCCAGTTCTGCCTCGAACTGCGCCACCTTCGCCTCTGCGACCGGCTCATCAATCGTAAGCATGTGAATCTCATTACAGATCCGAAGCACCCGGTAAATGTCCCGAACGCCTTCATCCATATCCAGAATCACGATTTCATAAATACTTTGTTCTATAATTTTCTGTATCAGCCTAATCCACTCTTCCGAGTCAATCTCCTTAATGTCTTCGGATACAGGCATCGGTACTATATAATCCAGATTTTCCGAGTGTCTCACAATAGTTGTAAGTACCGTTCCGATATTGCTCTGTTCCTGCCTTGCATAGTACAGGACATCTGCCAGTGTCTGTGTTCCTTCCGGAAAATGTCCACCTTCTCCACCGTAAGTTTCCATTCCCAGATACAATACATTTGCCTCCTTTGCCAGTTTTCTTCCAAGCCGGATTGCATAGGTTGTCTTTCCAATTCTTCTCACCGGAGAATATACCGCAATTACTCTGCAGTTCTTTTTACCGGTAATCTTTAAAAATATCTGCTTCTCGTCTCCTGACATGCTGCACTGACGAATCATTTCCGCCAGGATCTGATCTCCCGGCTGGTATTTGTAGATCGGCACCTCCCGGTTTTCCAACGCCACCTCTCTTTCTGGTGCGATTACAAATACCATACCGGCTTTTACCTGTTTTCTGGAATCTTCCGGATACTCCGAAGATATGAACAGAAAATCAATCTTCTCTTTCTCCTGTATAGCCAATACATAAGAAAGATCACTGCATGTCCTGACACGGACCGCCAATTCTTTCTGTCTTGTAAGATACTGTGCAAACGCGGAAGCAAATTTTGTCTCTGGATCACAGATTACCAGATTTTTGCTCTCCACATATTATCCCTCCTCTTCTTGTGTGTTCTCTCGTTATCTTCTTAGGAATTCATGACCGGAATAAATGGTCGAATAACATTGAATTACTTTGAATAACTTGAATGGTTATGTCTTGCCAACTAGAATATAACAATCAGATGTCTTGGATTATAGACAGGCTTTTCCCTTTTGTCTATCCCTTTTTTAGAAAATGTAAAACTTTGTGCAACATAGATAGATTTGTTTTTATCAATCATTGAAAATCATCTGGAAACAGTTATAATATATCCATAGAATTTTAAAACTTACCGACTTTATCTCACTTGAAAGGAGTCCATATTATGGAGTTCAAATTCTTAAAATTACGCGATTTACAAGGTAAAACTCCTTCATTTCCTGCTGCGGGCGAAGTACACATTATCTATGTGCCGGAACCGGATAACAGCAACTTGCACAAAGCAGGTGCCGGGCGTGCCATGATCAGAGAAATCCTTTCTTATTATCTGTGTATTGACAAAGGTCTGGTATGCCTGCATGAATCCAGGCATGGCAAACCCTATCTTGCCTCTCCAGCAATCGGACGGAATCTTTATTTTAATATTTCTCATACCGAAGGCTACCTTGCATTTGCAATGTCAACCTCTACACCACTAGGTATTGATATTGAAAAAGTTGACAGAAATGTCAGGCTTCAATCGCTGATGGGACGTTTTTTTCACGCGAAGGAAATTAAAAAATTTCTTGATTACTCTGACGAAGAGCGTGTAAAACATTTTATCCATTATTGGACTTTGAAAGAATCCTTCGTAAAGGGACTTGGAACGGGTATGACAACTTCTTTCACTTCTTTTTATCTTACGAAGGAATCCGAACGTACATTTTACGTCACTCCGGATAAAAAAGAACTCCAGGACGAATATTCATCCTGGAGAATCACTTCCATTCTTGCTCCCAAAGGGTTTATCTGCAGTGTTGCTTACCGGCTCTCATAAAAGGCCACACCATATAGCAGGGCAACCCCCGGGACTCCTAATGTTCCGGAGGCGGCCATTGTTATTGGATTCAGCCCCACCCTTACCGGAATCTCTTTTGACACGAAGAATCCATTTATCACAAGAATCAACATCACCCCGACTGCCATACGGATCAGAAAATTTATCATAAAATTCGAACATCTCTGTGACATATCCAAGCCTCCTTCTATTTTCATATATATCCTTGTTAAGCTTACCATATGACATATTTTAAAATATCCCCGTCTGATTTTTATTCAGAAATGCTGTTTCATTTCATAGGTTTAATCTTAAAAATCAGTATTATTTATATAGCATACTATTTTTATCCCACATGTTTTTCTATTTAAAAAAGAGGATCTCCTCCCGGAAATCCTCTCATCTGCTTCTCTATTCTGCCGATTTTTTAAGAATATCTGATTTACAATTCAATCTCTATCTTGCGATCCGATCTCTTGTATTGGTGATAAGCCACTCCTGCTGCATCGAACATACGCATAGATGCCTGTACAGCTGTGCTTCCATCATATTTGTTACAGTCGTAGATAACTTCTTTGATTCCACTTTGAATGATTGCTTTTGCACACTCATTACATGGGAAAAGAGACACATAGAGCTTTGCTCCTTCCAGACTTCCTCCACGGAAATTCAGAATCGCATTCAGTTCACTGTGTACTGTATAGACATATTTTGTCTTTAATGGATCTTCTCCTTCTCTCACCCACGGGAACTCATCATCTGAGCAGCCCTTCGGCAGTCCATTATATCCCATAGATAAAATCTTATTATCCTGACTGACAATACAGCACCCAACCTGAGTATTCGGGTCTTTGGATCTAAGTCCGGATAGCTTTGCTACTCCCATAAAATACTCATCCCAGTTGATATAGTCTTTACGTTTATCACTCACTGCTGCTTCCTCCTATTTCGTTCCGAAAATACGATCTCCAGCATCACCAAGTCCCGGAATAATATACTTATGCTCGTTGAGTTTTTCATCCAGAGCACCGATATAAATATCTACATCCGGATGCTCTTTCTGCATACGTTCTACGCCTTCCGGAGCTGCTATAATGCACATGAAACGAATATGTTTCACACCTTTTTCCTTCAACATCTGAATTGCTGCTACGCTTGAACCTCCTGTTGCCAGCATAGGATCCACAACAAATACTTCCCTCTCATCACAGTCTGCCGGAAGCTTACAATAATATTCCACTGGTTCATACGTTTCCGGATCTCTGTAAAGACCGATATGACCTACTTTTGCAGCCGGAATCATGCTCAGCATTCCATCGACCATTCCCAGTCCTGCACGTAAGATCGGTACAACTGCCAATTTCTTCCCACTTAATTCTTTTCCAACCATCTTACAGATTGGTGTCTCAATCTCTACATCCTGTAATTTCAAATCTCTTGTTGCCTCATAACACATAAGAGCCGCAATCTCCCCAACAATCTCACGGAACTCCTTGGAACCAACTTCTTTTCTGCGGATATAATTCACTTTGTGCTGGATCAGCGGATGATCCATAACCTGTACTTTAGACATGTTTTTCTCCTCCATCTCATGACATGTTTATCAGATTTTTTAATATCCGGCACACATCTGATTTGATCTGCACCACATAAAGAGCCATCAGGCATTTATCACATGATGTCCTGCTGCCTTTAGCAATCGATTCATAATTGCACTGCCGATTCCTCCAGCTGCAAATGATTCACTATATATATACTCTACTTCAGCATCATCGAACTCGCGCAATACCGCATACAAATGATTGGCGATAGTTGCTTCGTCTGCCCTTGTTCCTATGCTTTTCACTACGTCTGCCTTGTATCGGCCTACAGTCTCTTGTGTTCCGATCACACCGACTCTGTGTCCTTTAGCCATACGCTCTGCAGACATCTGGTTGATCGCATCGATCACCAGTTCCATCGGTCCCTCCACAATACTAAGATCCGCTTTCGGAGCATAATGTCGATACTTCATCCCCGGAGCTTTCGGTTTCACTTTGCTGTCCGGCGTGATCAATGTTCTGTCAATGTCTACTTCACCGATAAGTTCTGTGAGCATCTCCTTTGTAATCGCACCAGGGCGTAAAATCATAGGCGGTGTTACGGTCATATCCAGAATGGTAGATTCAACTCCGATATCTACTGCTCCTCCATCTAAAATCATCTCGATCTTACCGCTTAAATCTTCTTCTACATGCTCAGCTTTCGTCGGGCTCGGACGTCCTGAAGTATTCGCGCTTGGCGCAGCAATATACCCGCCGCCCGCATCGATCAAAGCTCTTGCGATCTCATCACTTGGCATACGTACTGCAACTGTATCCAGACCTCCTGTTGTCTCATATGGCACTTCCTCTGTCTTCTGGAAAATCATTGTAAGCGGTCCCGGCCAGTAAGCATCAGCCACTTTATAAGCAACTTCCGGAATAATATCTGCAATCTTATCCAGTGCTCCCATATTCGTAATATGCACGATCAGAGGATTATCCGAAGGTCTGCCCTTTGCCGCATAAATCTTGGTTGAAGCGGTCTTATTCAAAGCATCAGCACCGAGACCATATACTGTTTCCGTTGGAAACGCTACCAGTCCACCTTCTTTTAAAAAGTCTCCGGCCTGACCAATAATCTTCTTTCCTTCCTCTGTATTAAGTTGTTCTTTTGTAATTTTTTCTACTATTGTCTTCATGTTTTTTATTATACTACACCTATTATCACTTTCCAAATATTTTTTCGAACCAAATCACGTCTGTCTGGCTATTTATCATTCTATGTACCATCGGCAGCATTTCTCAGATACTCGTCAATTCCTGTTGCGATTGCCTTGGCGATTTTTTTCTGATAATCTTTTCCCGCCAGAAGCTCTGCTTCTTGTTGGTTGCTCAGGAAACCACACTCTACGATGATTGTCGGCACCTGAGTCCTCCTGAGCAGGTAATATGTATCATTGGCCTTTTCCTGCCTCGTATTCTCACTATCCGCGCCAAGAAGCGCCTGCTGCATCAGCTTTGCCGCTGTATGCCCTTCTGCTGAATGGGAATAATAAAATACCTGTGCACCATGTATTTCCTCTTCGTGATAACTATTCTGATGAATGCTGACCGCAAGCCCCGGAGCCTTTTCATTTATCAGATCAACTCTCGCTTTCATATCCTGTATTTTGGAATTTCCGGAAGTTTCTCCTGCGAGCATTTGATCTTTTTCCCTGGTCATAACAACTTGATAACCTTTATTCTTCAGTTCTTTTTCCACTTGTTTTGAAATCTTAAGGTTGATATCTTTTTCCAGGACTTCATTGATACCAACCTTTCCCGGATCACTTCCCCCGTGACCACTATCTATAACAACAAGATCCATCTTCCGCTCTTGTTCACTTTTCACCTGATCCGATTGTACATATTTTTCCAGATTTCGGCTGACGGTATAGATTCCTGCCAGCGCCAGAAGTAATACTAACAATTCAATTTTCTTGCGCACTTCCTGAAACCTCCAAAACTTCGTATATTTCACCAAAGCACCTGTTTGTTTCAGTATATGAATTTTCCCATCTGTTCATTCAAAAAAAGAAAGACCAGAAAGTAATCTCACTCTCTGATCTTTCATCACTCTAATTTACATACTTCAAAATCAAATCCCAGATATCTGGACTTTCCTGTCCTAATGCCCATGCGGCAGTACCTGCAAGCTTATTCTCCTTCATGAGTTGAAGCTTCGGCTCAATCGAGGTTGCATCCTCCAGCCAGATTTCATATGTTACACCGTCAGCTTCCCAGGTCGCATAATTATTCCCGGTTGTTTCATCTAATGTTGTTTCTGCACCTGCCTGGCTGATCTTGTCTCTGGCTGTAGACATTCCCAGCGCTTCACTTGTCACCTTCATCGGATAATCTGCTGCTTCTGTTCCTGCCTCCTGATTCAGTTCTTCCTGTGTTTTCGGCGTTTCCGACCACAGTCTTGTAAAGAACGGAATCCCATTGATCACTTTCTCTGCCGGTACTTCTTTAATCGTCTCCTCAATTCCTTCTTTTACAAATTCATAAGAAGATACTGAACCTGCTTCCAGTGAACTTCCATTATGCTCATCATATCCCATAATAATGACATAGTCTGCCATAACGCCCTGTTCTTTGCGATTGTACTGTTGATTATATCCCTTAGGAACATAATTATCCACCGAAAGTACGATACCATTTTGTCTGCATTTTACAGACAGTTCTCTGATAAATTGTATATAATGAACTCCACAATCTTTTGAAATCTTTTCAAAATCTACATTGATGCCGTCTATTCCGACCTGCATCACTGCTCCTATCAATTGATTGATAAGATTCTCTCTTCTCGAGCTATAGCTGAGTAATTGAAGTGATTCATCATTGGATCCGATTCCCCCATCGAAATCCCTGATAGCGGCCCACACTTCCAGGCCTGCCTGATGTGCATAATTTACATAATCTGTTGAAGCAATCGATTCAAGATTCCCTTCTGTATCTTTCACATGGAACCATGTCGGCACAATTGTCGTTAACCCTTTACTATCTGCAAGTCTCTGCTGCAAACCGCTATTGGCGGTACTGTTGGTTACATTATGCCATGCCATATTAATGGTATAATCTTTCTTGATACTGGTGTATTCTGGTTCCGTAAAATCGCGGGTAACATTCTTAGTTTTTTCATTCTTCAATGCATTTTTCTTCACATATCCGATATACCCGTCTTTTGTAAGAATCTTTTTCCAGTTCTGTTCATTCTCCAGAACGATCACTTCATCTTTTTTCTTCACATCTGTCACGATTGGGCTCTTAACCCCGCCGCGATATCGAACCTGTGTATCTGACTTCACTGTTGCAACCTGTTTCTTTCCCCAGTCACAAGTAATCATCACCCGGTTCGGACTATCATATACTTCATAATCTATATTCGTGTATTGCTGAATAAAATCTAATGCGACATAAGTTGTGTTTCCTTCTGTCTTCAGGATAACATAATCTTCACTTTTCTTTTCTTTGGAAACGCTGTAATCTTTGCTTCCGATTTCCACAGTTACAATATCTGTCGGCAGTGTGTACAAAAGCTTGTTCTCATTGGCATCCCAGTAAAAACGGCTGTTGATATAATCTCTTACGACCTCGTATTGCACATACGCTTTTCCATCGGATATCATTCCGTGAGGTTCCACAATCTGATTGTCTACCGTAATAGCCATCTGACTATCATTTTCAATTCCATAATATTTTTTTACATCCATCCGTTCTTTTGACGGACTATACTTCTTCCACAGAAATGCTCCTGCAATTGCGGCTATCCCAAGTATGATCAATAATAGGATCATCAATCCTACACGTCTTTTTCGCTTGCGTTTTGTCTGCGCTTTTCTTGCTGCCGGCCGTGACGCCTGCTTTTTCTGATTCTTAGAAATTGCTTCTTCCTTCTGCGGTCTCTTCTTCGGTCTCTCCTGACCGTCTTCTGATATCGGACGTCTCTTCTTCGGTCTCTCCTGACCATCTTCCGATACCGCCGGTCTTTTTCTCACCTTAGATTTTCCCGCTGACGATCCTGCATTTCTCGCTCTGCGGCGTTCTCTATCTTCTACGGCTGCCTTTCCTGACAAAGTTTCCGCATTCTCCCGACTTGCTTGTCCTCTCGCTCCGCCCTCAGTCTCCGTGCGGCCGGATGACTCCTGGCGTCGCTGATTCTGCAGATTGCTGGCGCTTTTTGCCCACTCCGCTTTTTTTCGCGAATCTGTGGTTCTCTTGATTTCCTTTTCGTCCATGCTGCACCTCCTACTCGCTATTATAACAAACGAGCGGACATGCGTCATCCTTTTTCGACAAATTCAAGCCTTGCTTATGAGGGTACTTACACACTTTTTTTCAAGAATGCCTCTGCAATCCTGCCGGAGGCTATATCAGCTGGGTGATTAACTCCCACCACTGATACCAGCTTATTTCTCAACACCTATAGAGGTGGGAGTCATCTCCCAGCTGATATATTTTCATCTATCTTGTTCCTGCATCTCTACATCATCAAAACACAATTCTTTTATATCTCCATTATCATTCAACACATAATCCCGCATATAGACTGCATCCTCCCTCACAATGTGAGCCTGCACAATCTGCATGGGACTTGCCGGCACCCCGTTCATTAACATATATACTCCCTTTTTTTCATAACCTGCCAACTCTGAAAAAAGACTTTGATAATTCCTTTCTCTGGGGTCCCCCATGACTTTACCTCCTCCTCAATAATGCACTTCCCCGGTCGCATTGTCTTCGAAATCTGTATATGACAAACCAGAAGGATAAAATGCCGTGATACATTATCCCACATATCCAGACACGTCCACTTTTCTGCTAGAAAACAGCCGTGCATTACTATTCAACTATCTGTTGCTTTGTTACTTATCTGATTGATTTTTTCATGATCTGTTGTTATTTAATTGTTATTTGATTGTACTCTAATTGTTATCTGATTTTTTCTGATTGTTGTTTTTATCTGATTGTTATTACTCTTGAATCTTTGCGCGGAATTCGCGCTATTTCTCGAATTCTTATTCTGATTGGCTAGATACTGTTAAGAATTACTTTTTAAGAAATATGTTCTAAAAATATAGTTACCAGGGAAAACTATTTTCTAGTACGGTCATTATAATGGATACTCTTTTTAAAAGCAAGCACTTTTTTGATTTTATATTTATTTTATTGAACAAAAAACTTTTTCTATGCTATACTATGTGAAAGGAAGTGATAAATATGAAGATTGAAAAATTAAGTGACAATCAGATACGCTGTACATTAACACGCGCAGATCTGGCCGAACGTCAGCTCCAACTCAGCGAACTGGCTTATGGTACAGAAAAAGCGAGATCACTTTTCCACGATATGATGCAACAGGCAGCACAGGAATTTGGTTTTGAAGCAGAGAATATGCCATTGATGATCGAGGCAATCCCTTCTTCCTCAGATTCAATCGTGCTGATCATTACTAAAGTCGAGGATCCAGAGGAACTCGACACGCGTTTTTCTAAATTCGCACCTCTTCCGGGGCAGGATGGAGATTCTTCCCGTCAGGGACTCCCTGACAAACTGGAAGGTGCTGAATCTCTTCTTGATCTGCTTGGCAAAGTCAAAGAGAAGATTAATGCTGCACAAAGTTCTTCCAAACCGGAAAATCCAGTCAGCTCTTCATCAGAATCTCTAGATGATCCTGAAACTGAAGCTTTGGAGAATGAAATACCAAAAGACGCTGCACCTAAGAAACCTGCAGTCCGTCTGATTTCATTTGCCTCTATGGATAATGTCCTTGCGGCCTCACGATTACTTGGAAATATGTACTTTGGTGCGAACACTTTGTATAAAGATACTGTCGAAAATATTTATATCCTTGCGATGACTCAGTCAGAACATACACGAAAGGATTTCAGTCGACTCTGTAATATGTTATCTGAATACGGTACATTAGAGAAGACCTCCGGCGCTACAATTGCTTTCCTCGGAGAGCATTGCAAAGTACTACTGGAAAATGATGCAGTACAGCAACTGGCTAATGTTTAAACAAAACTAAGAAAAATCTTTCAGGCTTATGCCTGACAATAAAAAGCGGATTCCAATTGGAGTCCGCTTTTTATTGTTCTATTTTCTGTTGTTCTGCAAATCTAATATTACTCACCAAGTTTTGCATTAATTGTTGCATTCAGTTTCTCAACAAGAAGATCTGAATCAATTCCGTGAACATATGCAGCATCTGCAAGTGATTCTCCGATAGAGCTTGGGCATCCGATGCAATGCATTCCTAATCCTGTAAGAACATCTACAATTTCAGGGCACTGCTCATAATATGTCTGAAGCAGTTCTCCCATAGTCATTTCCTTTGTAACTCGTGCCATGTGTGCACCTCCTTTTCTTTTACGTTTTCTTATTATAAATGCTTTTCACCATTGTGTAAACATTTTATGACAATTTTCCATTAATATTTGATTTTTTAAAAGTCAATACGTTTGCCGATTTTTTTCGACAAAATACTATTTTTATCACAACTCCACAAAACATTCGTTCTTTTATTTACCTTGAATTATCCCCAGTTTCCACACCTTTTTATGTGGATAATGTGGAAAACTTTTAGAAATCATGTATTTTTCCACCTTTTTTCACGTTTTTAGTGTGGAAAACTTGGATAACTCAATGTGGATAAATTTTTAACTATTTTTCAACAATCAAATTTTTTATACATTTTTGTCTATTTTGTATATCCTGCAATTTTTCACTTACTTAATCTGTTCTTTTATGCTTCTGTTCAATATGCACCAATTTAAAGTAACCTTCTTACTGTCAGGATTCCTTTATACGTGGCAGGCAATATCCCGATTCCTTTTCGGCTATTAATTGCATTTACAATTTGTCCGTCTCCCATGTAAATACCGACATGTCCATCATAGCAAATGATGTCCCCAGGAAGTGCTTCCGAATAACTGACTCCCCTGCCGGCACTTCGCATTTCTGAAGATGTTCTTGGAAGATTCACTCCAAAATGTGCGTAGACAGACTGCACAAAACCAGAGCAGTCAGCTCCATTTGTCAGGCTTGTGCCTCCCCAGACATATGGATTGCCAATAAACTGACATGCATAATCCACCACTGCCTGACCACTTCCGGCAGCCTCTCTCACAGCCTGAGCCTCTTCCTCTGCTTTCCTGGCCGCTTCTTCTGCCTCCGCAGCCAAACGTGCTTCCTCTTCTTCTCTAGATTCTGCATAAGAAAAAGCTTCTTTGGAATCTGCGCTTGCAGAAGCTTCTACGACTTCCTCTGCCTTCTGCTGAGCATTTCTTCCTATTATTATATACTGCGAATACACATAACCTGTAACCGAACCAGATTCAATCTTCGTCCATTCTCCAACTGGTCCTACGATTTTTGCTGCATAACCGGGATATAATTTACCCACCCATTCGCTCTGCTTTGTCGGTTCACTTCTTATATATAAAAATGATTCAACATCTGCAAAAGCCATATCTAAATACTCGCCCTTATCTTCTGGTGCCAGATAATCCTCCACCTGAATCTCTTTCTGTGAAGAATAACAATCATTCAGCACCTGCTCAATTCCCACTCCTGGCATAGTGTGATTATCCTCGATATCAGAAGCATATGCCGTAGCTGGGAAAACTCCAATAGCTCCTGTCAAGGTAACTAGGAACAATCCTTTTCTAAGAATCGAATCCATAAACTCCCTCCTTATGTTTTCTTTTCTTATCTTTTGTAAATATTACAGAATTGTTACATATGTTACGTGTTTATTATATCACGCAACAATCCCATGTCAAGGCTATTATCCCGACTTTTTCTCATCATATTACATCCATTTCTTCACTTTTTTTACAAAATTTTACAATTAATTGTTACAAAAGTATTACATTTATAAATTAAAAGTTGACAAATGGAACATTTTCTATTATTCTAATTATAGTAACAATTATTATTATCAAGGAGGTTATCGCATGGCTACATTGAAATACAGCAGACAGCGAGCATCCATTAAAGAATATCTCGATCATACAACTGAGCATCCAACTGCTGATACTGTATATCTTCATGTAAGAGAAGAATTCCCCCGTATCAGTCTTGGAACTGTTTATCGGAATCTGAATCTGCTTGCTGACATGGGCGAAGCAATTAAGATTACCACTCCTGACGGTGGGGACCGATTTGATGGCAATACTCACCCACACTATCACGTTGTATGCACTTGTTGCAACCGGGTATTTGATCTGCATATCGACGAAGCTCACATCAATACCATGAATAAACTGGCCGAGGAGCATTTTGATGGCACGATTGATTCACATGCAACATTATTCTATGGAACTTGTCAAGACTGTCTCACACAGAAAACATCCCGTGAGTCATAACAAACTTGTCAGTCTATTTTTTCAAAAAGATAAATTTAATAAAAAATATTATTGACAATGACAAGTAATTATGTTATCTTAATATCAGTAACAATTACTAATATTGATTTAGGGCTTTAAAAATAAATTCATTTACAAAAAATGCAAACGAAGCTCTGAATCACAAAACTAACTTGAACAACAAAAAATTTTAATAAAAAGAAAAGGAGATCATCATTATGAAAAAATTTGTATGTACAGTATGTGGATATGTTTACGAAGGAGAGGCTGCACCAGCTGAATGTCCAGTCTGTCACGCACCAGCTTCTAAGTTCAAAGAGCAGTCAGCCGAGAGAACATGGGCTGCTGAGCATGTAGTAGGCGTTGCACAGGGCGTAAGCGAGGATATCTTAGAGGATCTTCGTGCAAACTTCGCAGGAGAGTGTTCCGAAGTAGGAATGTACCTGGCAATGGCAAGAGTTGCACACAGAGAAGGATACCCAGAGATTGGTTTATACTGGGAGAAAGCTGCTTATGAAGAAGCTGAGCACGCTGCAAAATTCGCTGAATTACTTGGTGAAGTTGTCACAGACAGCACAAAGAAAAACCTTGAGATGCGTGTAGATGCTGAGCACGGTGCAACAGAAGGTAAATTCGACCTCGCAAGAAGAGCAAAAGAAGCTAACCTTGACGCAATCCATGACACAGTACATGAGATGGCAAGAGACGAGGCACGTCACGGAAAAGCATTCGAAGGACTGCTTAAGAGATACTTTGGCTAAGCTACAAGCCATGCAATAAAAAAGAGGTTACACTTCATGTGAGTTTACTCACGAAGGAGTGTAATCTCCTTTTTTATTATACGGCGACAGCCGTCCATGAAATAGACCGCAGGTCTATGAATGGGCATGGCGCAGCCTTATTAACTTATTGGGCGACAGCCCTACATGAGGAAGTAGCGCCAGCGGATTCCGAATGGCTCGGCGCAGCCTCGTTGACTTATGCGGCGACAGCCCTACATGAGGAAGTAGCGCCAGCGGATTCTGAATGGCTCGGCGCAGCCTTACAACCGCTCCACATCCACTTCATCTTTCTGCCGGATTTCATCCAGAACCCATCTTCCATCTTCACGGATAAATACCCAATACTCATAAAATGTTTCTGGAGATGTTTTTCCACGTACAACTTCTCCTGTATCGGTATTTATATAATATCCAATCATTCTTCCATGAATCAGATAAATCACCCGATCGTGTTCTTCGCCTTCTTTATCAAAGGCAAATACCGGAGCCGCATTTAAAAATCTGACTCGTTCTTGTACTGGCTTTTCATGATTTACTTCCATCCAACCCAGTTTCGAATTCCAATTTTGAATAAGATTTTTGCTCAGGTATTTTTCCGCATAAGATGTATCCTGACGCCTCCAACATTCCTGAATAACAAAATATGCATGCTTCACATATTTTTTCATCTTTTTCGGATTCCATTCTTCTCCTGGTTTTTCAAATGATTTCATAGAACGCAGGCTCTTTCGCTTTGCTTTTTGAATTCCATAATGAAACACTATCGTTCCGGCTCCGGCCATACAAATAAATGTGCCCCACCAGATAATCATTTCAACCGGTCCTCCGCGTCTTCCTCCTTGCCCGTAATAATGACTATGCGCTCCACTGCCCGAACTGCTTCCAGATCCTCCCCCAGATCCTCCACTGGAACCTCCGCCACCGGCCCGTGCATATCCTGTAACCGTAAAACACATGCAGCATATAACAATTAACAGTATTCTAAATATAACTTTATGTTTTTTCATTTTCTTCTCCATCAATCCATTCGAAACATTTTATTCTATTGTAACATAGTTATTATTGTTTAATCTCGCCTTTTACACATAGTATTTAATACTATATATAAAAGAATAGATTACTACAAGATATTGACATCGAAAACGTTTTGTTTTATAATTAAATAGTTTGAAATTCAAACTATTTAATTTCAAGCATAAATGATTCTGGAAAGGATAAATATTATGAATACAAAATTAAAACATCTTCAAATTGGTGATCTGACTGCCAGACTCCCAATCATACAAGGTGGCATGGGCGTCGGTGTCAGCCTGAGTAAACTTGCCGGAGCTGTAGCAAAAGAAGGTGGAGTCGGCATCATTTCCACTGCCCAGATTGGTTATGACGAGAAAGGCTTCGAGAAAGATCAGGCAGGATGTAATCGTCTTGCTATACGAAAACATATTCAAAAAGCAAAAGAAATCGCCTGTGGCAACGGACTTATCGGAGTAAATATCATGGTGGCTCTAAAGCATTATGAAGAACACGTAAAAGAGGCCGTTGCCGCTGGTGCCGATGTCATTATCAGTGGTGCCGGACTACCGATGAAACTTCCGGCTCTTGTCAGTGAAACTTGCCGTACAAAGATTGCACCAATTGTATCGTCTAAAAGAGCATTACAGATTATTTTAAAACGCTGGGCACACAGATATGACAGAACCGCTGATTTTATTGTAATTGAAGGTCCAAAAGCAGGTGGACATCTTGGATTTTCTACGGAAGAACTTGTTGATATTAATTCTCTTAATTATGATGAAGAAATCAAAAATATAATTGAATGTAAAAAAGAGTATGAAAAACAATACAACAAAAAAATACCAGTCATTGTTGCCGGTGGTATCTTTGACTCATCAGACATTGCCCACGCATTGGGACTTGGCGCAGATGGTGTTCAAATTGCAAGCCGTTTTGTTGCAACAGAAGAATGTGACGCATCAGATGCATATAAGCAAGCTTACATACATGCCAGAGAAGAGGATATTCAAATAATCCAAAGCCCTGTCGGAATGCCGGGCAGAGCACTTCGCAATGAGTTCATCAAGAATATAGAACGAGAGCGTCAGCCAATAAAAAAATGCTATAACTGCCTTGCCCAGTGCAATCCTGGCACTGTTCCTTATTGCATTACTCAGGCGCTGATCAATGCTGTAAAAGGTGATATTGAAAATGGGCTTATCTTCTGCGGAAGCAATGTTGGCAGAATTCATCAAATGACTACCGTACATAATTTGATGGAAGAACTTACCGATTTTTCTTCACTTATTGAAAGTTAAGTCTCAAAGCAGGCATCTCCGCCAATGAGCGGAGATACCTGTTTTCATTATTTATTTTCTAACTGTTCAATTTTCTTCATTAATTCTCTAATTACTTGATCCTGCTCTTTGAGCCTATCGCCCTGTTCTTTGAGCCTATCGTCCTGTTCTTTGAGCCTATCGTCCTGTTCTTTAAGTTTGTTAATTTGATCTTTAATTCTATCATCCTGTCCCTTAAGTATTTCTTCCTTCTGTTTTATATCTTCTTGCATCTCGTCAATCATTAACTGTGCCGTGTTCCGATCCATTTCTGCTAATTCTTTCGAGAACATTCCCATCACCTCTTCAATATTCTGACAGATTTCATAGACTTGCTGATACATTTCCTTGAAATCCGGATATTTTTCAATAACCTTCAAAATAATATCCGGATCATCTGAACCCATAAATGCAAGCCATGCATCTCGTCTAGTTTCCAGTTGTATACCTATATTTTGCTGGTATTTTAAAAATATGTCAATAGAAATAAATAAATATTTTTGCAAAAGATTCAGTTGGATTCCTGTATTTGAATGTTGTTCAAAATAATGAATATACGTGTCCGGAAATTCATGAAACTCGGTTGGACTTTTTTCAAACAGAACAATCGTGTATACATCTTTTACATCAGTATAATTAAATTTCTTTCCTTTTTTACTTCGTACTTTTTTGTATTGACGTAACAACAAATCTGCTGAATAACATGCACTTCTTGCTCCTGGAAATTTATATCCGATTTTCTGAACTTCCAGATTTACAATACTTCCATCTTCCAACTCGACTACCATATCCATAATTACAAGCGTAGATTCGTCCGAAATCCGTGTTCCATCGTTCGGAAGCACTTCCTTAATATGTACCTGCTGCCCTATCAATAATGAAAGTAATTCTTCTACTCGTTCCGGCACTGTTTCCGGATTCAAGATTTCTTTACTAATAAAATCATACATAATTTTTACACCTTTTACTCCCGTGCAAAAATCCAGAAATTCCTTTCGGTACTTTTTTTCCCAGCTATAAAATTCTTGTTTTAATTTCGGTTTTGCTTCAATTTCAGCTAATACCTCTTGTCTGGTATGAATCATTGGAAAATACTGTCGTAATTTGTTGGTCATAGGCTATGCCCTCCTTCAAAATTTTGTCATCTGTTCTTTCATATCGGGTATTTGTTTCAGAAATCGAAACACCGAGATGAACGCCTAACGGCTTTGGGAATATCTGGAGACTAGATTTTCTCCTAAGATGAACGTAGCATAACATATATTATTCAAAAAATAAAGTGTATTTTACATTTAGTAATAATAATTAATAATTCGTTAATATATCAGTGATAAGATTCCCTTCCATCTGTTATAGCCTCTGGAGAGCTTTTGTATACGCAGGAAATTACATTTTCTGCGTATACAAAAAACAGCCTGAAAGTTTTCCTCTCAGACTGTTTCTTATTCTCTTCTATTTTTTGCTTTCCTCGCTGTTTTGACATGAAAATTATGTCTGCTGCACGGCTCCTTCATCTTCATCTGCTACAGCACAAATGCATACATCACTACAAAGTGGCACAGGCTTCCTCCCATCACGAACAGATGAAAAATCTCATGGCTTCCAAAATTTTTATGCTTACTGTTAAAAATCGGAAGTTTCAGTGCATAGATCACTCCGCCGACTGTATAAATGATTCCGCCTGCTAAAAGCCATCCAAATGCCGCCGGTGACAGGGAGTTGAGCAGTTGTGTAAATGCAAGTACACAAGTCCACCCCATTCCAATATAAAGTACGGAAGATACCCACTTCGGGCAAAATACCCAAAACGCTTTTATCAGAATTCCCGCAATTGCGAATCCCCATACAATTGCCAGTAGAATCCATCCTATACGTCCACCGAGCACTAACAGACAAATTGGTGTATAACTTCCGGCAATCAGTACGCTGATCATCATATGGTCAATTTTCTTCAGAATCGTATTTACCTTCTTGGAAATGTTAAATGTATGGTATGTCGTGCTGGCTGCATAAAGCAGGATCAGACTTGCCGCATAAACTGCAATAGATACAAGATAAATCCTGCCAGGCTCATGAGCTGCTTTGATAAGCAACGGAATTGCTGCAAATATTGCCATCAGCATTCCAATAAAATGTGTGATCGCACTTCCCGGATCTTTTACATGTTCTTCTATTACTTTTGCCATAACTTACTCCTCCTGAAAATAATGTTATATTCTTCTTTCGTATTTCCATACGTAGTTTTTATTACTACTTGTTCTTATATCAATATTATAACCGTTATTTTCAAAAAAGCAAGTACTTAAATATTAAATATTTCAGCTCTATTCTCAATCAATTGTAACTTCTCTTTCCTTTTCATATGCTTAATCACATACTCCCGGCTCATTGCCTCTTCCTTCGTAGCAAATGTTTCCGAATACACCAGCTTCACCGGCAGACGGCTCTTCGTATATTTCGCGCCTTTTCCTGCATTATGAGCCTGTATTCTTTTTTCCAGATTGTTCGTCCAGCCAGTGTAGAGACTACCGTCCCCACACTCCACAATATATGTATAATTCATGATTTCTCCTTTAATTGGGGACGTAGCAAAACTTCATTTTACTACGTCCCCAATTATACACATTCTTTATCTTTTTGTCATATAATCTACAGGGTTTACTGGCGTTCCATCTTTTCGTAATTCCATATATACGTTGCATCCTTCCACGCTGTAATACTTTGTCGGCTGCCCGATATAGCCGAGAATGCTTTTTGCCTCTACCTGGTCGCCGACTTTTACTGGCACTTCTTTTAACTGTCCGTAAAGGACTTCGTAACCATTTCCAAGGTCTACGGTCACGGTTGTTCCTGTCTGTGCGGTCACATCAATGGATTTAATTATTCCCGGTGCACCGCACAGAACCTGGTCTCCTTCTGCTCCGCTGATAACCAATGCCGGATTATACTTGTATTGGTCTAGTGTCGCGAAGTAAACTGTTTTGTCCATGCTGTAATTCATAAGCACCGTGCCGCTTACCGGCCAGATCATCTTGCTGTCGCTTGTAAAGTTTACGGAAGATGCACTGCCCGCTGTCCTTGCCGCCTGCTGACTTCCGTTAGTCTGACTGTTGCCGTCCTGGTTGCCATTATTTCCGGATTCATCTGTGTTTCCGGCTGTTGCAGCATTTTTGCTTGCAGTCCCTGCCGTTCCTGCACCAGAGCCACTCTTTTCGGCTTTTCCACCGGTTCCAGCTCCATCCGTTCCTGACTCGGAAGCACTGTCTTTCTGTGCATTTCCACTTGCTTCCTGACTGGCTTCCTCCAGTGCTTTCTTCTGTTCCTCCAGTTGTGCTTTTGCGAGCTCCCCTTCTTTTTTCACTGTCTTGTAATCCCGCATTGTGTATGTTCCAACAATTGCTATGGCTGCCACAAAGCACAGAACTGCCGCCAGTGTCGCCTTACGATTTCTCTTTTGCTTCTGCCTTGGCGTCATTTTTTTCGGACCGGCATGTTCTTTGCCGCGATCCATCTTATTATTATCGTTCATTTTCATCACCACCTCTGACTCTATTCTTGCCAGATTGTAGTGGTACTATACAAACTACATATAAAATATTGTCTTTGACTTTTTCTAGCCTTTCTTATATGGAAATTTCAAGAATGCCTCGGCTTTTTGTACAATACTATTATGACTTTACAAATTTTGCTACTCTCCTGCTCCGCCTTCCACCTGCACGATCTCCACGCCTTCTTTCAGTTCTGTCCCTTCGAAGAAATGTGCCAGTATCTCTTCCATGCTTTTTCCTTCTTTTGCCATTTGATTTGCCGTGTACTGGCTTAAGCCCAGTCCATGCCCGATACCCCGGGTCGTGATCCGCAGCTTTCCGTCATATTTCTGAAAAGAAAAGCAGCTTGATGCAAGATGATAATTGGTTCGGAATTCTTCTCCACTCACGGTGTCATTTCCAACCCGGACGCTAAGTACATATCCTGCAGTGTCTACCCCAGTCACTTCTGCATCCATATCGTCTATAGTAATTGTCTGAATTTGTTCTTTCGACTCAATATCTAGCGGACAGTCCACAATCTTCAGATACGGATAATCTTCGCTCCCCAGCGCCTCCCGTCCATCCCTTGTACTTCCATTACTGAGTCTGCAAAATGGTGTCTTTGCCAGCGCATTTTCATAAGTCAGCACCTGTCCGTTGGTCTCCTCCCATGCATGCTCAAGCCGCTTATAATACTTGGAATATTGATCTGCTCCCCAGGAATCCTGCATATCTTTCTTTGTCCAGTATCTCTCTTCTAATATAGTATCTGCCCCTGCGCCAAGCGCCAGACATACCTGGGTCCGCACAAGAACTGCCTGGGTTTTTAAAGCTTCCTCCTCATAAACCGCAGGGATTTCTCTGGCCATAATTCCAATACAGTATTCACTGAGCGGCATCTGAATTTTATCCACATTTTCAGCATTAGAATCTTCCTGTTTTCCACCATCACTGCCGGACTTTTCCCCGTCTGCCTTCACATTTACCATAGTCTCGTCCACTCTGGAAGCTCCATAAGCTCCCGGTCCGCTTAAGAACACGGTGATAATATAGGGTAGCAATATAATGATCAGAAGATAGCACCCCAGTTTCTTTAATCTATATTTCAAATATGCAAATCTCATATAAAAAACGCCCTCCCATATAAAATATGAGAAGACGTTCTTTTTTATTCTTCAAGAATGCCTTTGCATTGTTTCTGCATGAACTAAACTTCTACTGTCACTTTATCCAGATGCCAGATATCATCCACATACTCCTGAATCGTTCTGTCAGATGAGAATTTTCCACAGCTTGCAGTATTCAGAAGTGCCATCTTAGCCCATCTGGCTTTGTCGCGGTAAGCTTCTTCAACCTTCTTCTGTGTATCCGCATAAGAACGGAAATCTTTCAGAATGAAATACGTATCGGCTTTGCTTCCACCTTGAGCTGTCAGAAGTGAATTATACAGGTCACGATACATTTCCTTATCACCTTGTGAATATGTTCCATCCACAAGCTGGTTCACAACGCGTCGGATATCGGCATCACTATTGTAGATATCCATCGGATTGTAGCCGCCATTGTTCTCGTAATTGATGACCTCGTCAGAGCTGAGTCCGAAGATAAATGCATTCTCTGCACCAACTTCTTCAACAATTTCCACATTTGCTCCATCCATCGTTCCAAGTGTCGGTGCGCCGTTGAGCATGAACTTCATATTACCGGTTCCTGATGCCTCTTTGGAAGCTGTGGAAATCTGCTCGCTTACATCAGCTGCTGCGAAGATGATCTCAGCATTTGACACACGATAATCTTCGATGAATACAACTTTCAGTTTGCCGTTGATACTGCGGTCGTTGTTGACTACATCCGCAACGGAATTGATCAGTTTGATGATCTGTTTTGCACGGATATATCCTGCGGAAGCTTTTGCTCCGAAGATAAATGTTCTCGGATAGAAGCTTATTTCCGGATGTTCCTTGATCTCGTTGTATAAGTACATTACATGTAAAATATTAAGAAGCTGTCTCTTGTACTCGTGCAGTCTCTTGACCTGTACATCGAAGATAGATCTTGGATCCACTTCAATGCCATTGTGCTCTTTAATGTATTTTGCCAGGCGGACTTTATTCTCATACTTGATGCTCATAAATTCCTTCAGAGCTTCCTCATCGTCCACCCATTTTTTCAATCCTGACATCAGAGACAGATCTGTGATCCAGTCCTTTGTTCCTAGCTTATCTGTTACCCAGTCAGCCAGCAGCGGATTTCCATGCATCAGGAAACGTCTCTGCGTAATTCCGTTTGTCTTATTATTGAATTTCTGCGGCATCATTTCGTAGAAATCACGAAGCTCCTGTTTTTTCAGGATTTCTGTATGAAGTCTTGCAACTCCATTGACAGAGTATCCGGCTACGATTGCAAGATGAGCCATCTTTACCTGACCATCTCTTAAAATCTGCATCTTTGCTACTTTCTCTTCATTTCCCGGATACATCTCACGGATCTTAGCCACAAAGCGGCGGTCAATCTCCTGGATGATCTGGTATACACGAGGAAGCAGCCTGGAGAACAAATCGATTGGCCATTTTTCCAGAGCCTCTGCCATGATGGTGTGGTTCGTGTAAGCGCAGGTCTTTGTTGTGATCTCCCATGACTCATCCCAGCCAAGTCCTTCCTCATCAAGAAGAAGTCTCATAAGCTCGGCAACTGCTACCGTCGGATGTGTATCATTCATCTGAATCGTCATCTTCTCCGGCAGTTTATGGATATCATCATGGTGCTTTTTATATTTTGTAAGTGCAGCCTGAAGACTGGCAGATACGAAGAAATACTGCTGTTTCAGTCTCAGTTCCTTTCCTGCATAGTGGTTATCGTTCGGGTACAGGACCTCTACGATCGTTTTTGCCAGATTCTGTTGCTCTACCGCTTTGTGATAGTCACCGCGGTCAAATGAATCTAACTGGAAATCTACGATTGGTTCTGCGTCCCAGATACGAAGTGTATTTACAATATGATTATCATATCCTACGATCGGATAATCATACGGAACTGCCAGAACGGACTCATAATTCTCCTGTTTAAAACGGATATCTCCGGTCTTATCATCGTACTCTACACGGATATTTCCACCGAAGCGTACTTCCTTTGCATACTCCGGTCTGCGAAGTTCGAATGGATTGCCGTTCTTCAGCCAGTTATCCGGTCTTTCTTCCTGATAGCCATCTTTGATCTTCTGCTTGAACATACCATAACGGTAGCGGATACCACAGCCGTAAGCCGCATAGCCAAGAGATGCCAGTGAATCCAGGAAACATGCAGCGAGACGTCCAAGTCCGCCATTTCCAAGTGCCGGGTCCGGCTCCTGATCCTCAAGTTCATTCAGGTTCAGACCCATTTCTTCCAGAGCCTCTTTCACCTCTTTATATGCCGTCATATTGATCAGGTTATTGCCAAGAGCTCTTCCAAGCAAGAACTCCATAGACATGTAATACACGATTTTCGGATCATCTTTCTCGTACTGCTTCTGAGTTGCGATCCAGTCATCGATAATTGCATCTTTTACGACATAGGAAACCGCCTGATAAAGCTCCTGCTGAGATGCTTCGTCTACAGTTTTTCGGAACAGCTGCTTAACATTCTGTTCTACATCCTTCTTAAATGCTTCTTTTTCAAATCTCGGATTAATCATATTGTTTTGATCCTTTCTTACTCTTGTGCTAGAAAATGAATAAAAGAACAGATCTGCCGGAGCAGACCTGTTCACATCTGTTATTGCTTCTCTACTCCAAGAGTTACTGCCTCACCATTGATCTTCCACTCTTTCACATAGCCTGCAGGTGTCGCTTTTTTCACCTCCAGAGCCAGTGTCTCAGCTCCGATCTCATCAGCATTTTTCGCAAATACAGTTTCTGCCTTCTCACTTCCTTCATATGTGATCACAATCTTATCCATGACCTCGAAATCAGCTTCCTTACGCATCGTCTGTACTTTGCTGATGATCTCACGCACGAATCCCTCTTCCAGAAGTTCCTCGGATAAGTTCGTATCAAGAACAACTGTGATTCCGTTGTCATCCTCAGATACATATCCTTCCATCTGTGCAGTATCGATCAGAAGATCTTCACGGTTCAGGACTACTTTTTCACCATTTACCTCAAATCTCAGGCAACCATTTGCATTCAGCTCATCCATAGCAGCATTTCCATCCAGTCCGCTGAGTACATTTTTGATTCCCCCTAACAGTTTACCATATTTTGGTCCGACTGTCTTTAGCTGAGGTTTAAAAGAATAGGACGTAAAGTCACGTACTTCTTGTGTAAATGTTACATTTTTCACATTCAATTCATCGGCAACGATGGCATCAAAGAACTCGGAAAGCTCAAAATCAGCTTTGACATACATCTGTCCGATTGGCTGACGGTTCTTGATATTTGCAGTATTTCTGCAGGCACGTCCCATAACAACCAGTTTCAGAACACGGTCCATATTCTCCTCAAGCTCTTTGTCGATGTGTGCTTCATTTACCTTCGGGAAATCACACAGGTGGATACTCTCAGGAGCATTTGCATCAATACTTCTTACGAGGTTCTGGTAAATGTCTTCTGTCATGAACGGAATCATCGGAGCTGCAGTCTTGCAGATCTCTACCAGTGCTGTGTAAAGTGTCATGTAAGCATTGATCTTATCCTGCTCCATGCCC
>OGDN01001541.1_pt1 | contig 36926 bp, 31 predicted proteins | sample 1570271 | NCBI WGS metagenome assembly OGDN01 (sample SAMEA4384481, study PRJEB24528) | human gut metagenome | reverse complement strand
TGACTATCTTCGCCATGACAGTCTCCTTTCTCCGGCAGCGCTTCCGGCGCCGCCTTCAAGGTCTTCGGGTGGCGTGTCCACCTCTCTGTGAAGATATTGTGATGGGCTGGGAAACGCTATTCAAAGGGCGCAGTCCGTTCGGTGTCGCGGTGCCGTTGCACAAGGTCATCCGTATGTCCGAGTTGCGGAATTAAAGAATATGATTGTCAACTATGCCGGACAATTGTGCAAGAATGTAACGTGCTGTCAGGCGTTTCGGTGCGGTATGTTTAATTCGGTTGACAGGTTTCTTGCAGGTTCAAGTCGGGGTGCTCTAAGAGGAGGCTTTGTATGCTGCCGGATCTTGCTCATGGACAGGACATCTTCGGATCGCCCGAGCTGCGCACGAAGATGAAGATGCTGCATGCCGTCGACAAATCGCTCGATCGCATCACGATCGCCGAGATATGCGAGAACGCGGGAATATCCCGGCAGACGTTCTACCGCCATTTTCAAAGCAAATACGACATCCCTTGGTGGCATTCCATCTTCTGCCGGCAGTTCTACCTCAACGAGATAGGGCGCACCATCGATTGGAAGACGGGGTACTATCATCATCTCCGGCTTATCGCGCAGGAGCGCGATTTCTACCGCAAGTCCATCCAGTACAGCATCAACACGCCCTTCGGCCAGACCGTTATGCCCGAGAACCGCAAGACGGTGCTGTTGGAGACGCTCGAGAAGTACCGCCATGTGACCGTGAACGACAACATGCGGTTCATCGTGGAGATATTCTCGAAGCTGGAGTGCGAGGTGCTGAACGACTGGTTCCGCTCGGATGCGCCCACCGACCTCGTGCGTTGGACCGACGATCTCGTGAGCCTCGTGCCCGACCGCCTGTACCGCGCGCTGAGGATCGACGAGCCGGGTGGAACCTCGGCTGGTTAGGGGCGCCGACGTCCTGCGGACGCAGCGGGGGAGGGTTTGGCGCAACGGGCGCGCATCATCGCTCGAAAAACACGTTTTCGGAAGCGATTCCGTGTTTTTCGAGCGATGATGCCCATCATGCTTGTGGGCGTTGCGGGAAACGCTTTTCCGGAAGCGCATGATGTCGTACAATACGCACGCACGCGATTCACGCGCACGCCAGTGTGGCGCAACGGTAGCGCAACAGTTTTGTAAACTGTGGGTTGCAGGTTCGATTCCTGTCACTGGCTCCACGGAACACCAGGCCACCGGCTCTTTCGTCGGTGGCCCTTTTCGTAGTTAGGGGTAGAACGCCCCTGACATACCTACAGGAATAAGCTGCCTACTCCAAGAACTCGCTGCGAGCCTATCCCTCGATTTTGCAAGGCGCGCGGCTGGAGCGAATTCGCGATCGTCGGCACCCCGCCGCGCAAGAAGGTCGGCGGTTTTCGGCGGTAATCGACGCGATTCCGTCGTTCGTTTGGGGCGACGCTGCTTGCGGCGGGCTTTCTCATGCTGGTTCCGGCGGCCAACGCGTAGGATGCGCGAACTGTTCGCGGGTTTCACAGAGCCTTCTGCTCGCCGGCGCGCTATACTCTTTCGAATGAAATGCGTAGGGGGACGGTGAGCCGTCTCGGCCTCCGAGGCTTTCGCTCGGGAGGCAGGCGAGAGGAGTGCGATGAACCCGCTGTTCGACGAAGCGCTGTCGTTCGTGAGCGACACGGTGCGCCGGTTTTACGCCGGAACGGGCATCGAGCAGGTGGTTGAGCGCTTTTCCGACGATCTCTCGTGGATAGGAGCGGGCGAGGTGGAATTCTCGACCAGCGCCGAAGAGATCGTGTCGTATTTGACGAAGCGAGCGCCGCTTGCGCCTCCGTGCGAGGTTTTCGACGAGGAGTTTTACCTGGTGAACGTCACGGAGTGCAGTTGCACCGTGATGGGTCGCTACAATGTGCGCACGCGCGAGGACTCGCAGCTGGTGATCGAAGAGCGCCAGCGGTGCAGCTACGAGCTGGTGGATGCGGGCGGAGAGCTCAAGATCCGCCATGTCCATGCGTCGAATCCCTATCGGGCGATGAGGGACGAGCGGTACTTCCCCTTCGAGGCCGGCAGGCAGACCTACGAGTACTTGCAGCAGCTCGTACGCGAGAAAACGGCCACCATCGATCTGCTCACCGACAACATCACGGGCGGCCTCAAGATGAGCGAGGACGACGACGTGTACACGCTGTCCTACGTCAACGAGGGTCTGGCGCGCATGCTCGGCTACACCATCGAGGAGCTGATGGAGGTGAGCGGCGGCACGGCGGCGGGCATGGTGCATGCTCCCGATCGCGCGCAGGCGCTCGCCGATGTCGCGCGCTGCTTCGCCGAGGGGCCTACGTACGAGACGGAGTACCGCGCGCGCCGCAAGGACGGTACGCTGGCGTGGGTGCTCGATTCGGGTCGCAAAGTGCAAACCGAGGACGGTGCGGTGAAGATCGGCAGCGTGCTCATGGACATCACGTCGCGCAAGGAGGCGGAGATCGCGCTCGCGGTGGAGCGGGAGCGCTACCGCATCGCGCTGCGCAGCGTTACCGACGTTCTGTTCGAATACGATATCGAGCGCGACGTGCTGGTCGAGTACGAGCGCGCGCCCGGCGCGGACGGCAGCGCGCTTCCCGAGGAGCGTCGGATCGAGCGCTACACCGAGATGATCGCAGAAGGCGAGCGCATCCATCCCGACGATTGCGAGCGCCTGGCCGAGGCGCTGCAGGGCGGCGAGTCGGTGACGCTCGACGTGCGTCGTCGTTTCGGGGGATCGCCGGAAGGCGACTGGCGTTGGACGCGCATGCACGCCATGATGCTGTACGACCGCAACGGAGCGCCCGTGCGCACCATCGGCAGCTGGCGAGACATCACCGCGGAGCGTCGTCAGCTTGAAGACCTCGCCGACCAGGCGCGACGCGATCCTCTGACCGGGCTGTTCAATCAGAGCGCCACCTCCGAGCTCATCGACCCGCTGTTGCGCACCGGTGCGAAACGCGGCGTGGGCGCTCTGCTCGTCATCGACATCGACGACTTCAAAGGCGTGAACGATACGTTCGGCCATCTGGCCGGCGACGAGCTGCTGTCGAACGTGGCGCGGTCGCTTGAAGAGGCGCTGGCGTCGGACGACGCCATCGTTGCGCGTATCGGCGGCGACGAGTTCGTCGCGTATCTGCCGCACGCCGATCTCGTTCAGGCGCAGCGGGCTGCTCTGCGGGTGAACGGGCAAAGATGCGAAGGCCGCGCGCTCGTCACGCTCAGCGTGGGCGGAGCGTTGGCCGGTATCGACGGAGGAACGTACGAATCGCTGTTCGACGCGGCCGACCGTGCGCTGTACGAGGCGAAGCGCAAGGGTAAGGATCGCGTCAGCTTCGCGGGCGAAGCGCGTCCTTGAACGCGGCGGCATCGTCGGGCGTGGTCTTGATCGCGCGCACGAGGCGGGGCTTTCCGGTGAGGCCGCGCACTTCGAGGGGTTCCGCCAGCTCGATCCACAACGCCTGCCCGCCCATGGCCGCCAGGTTCAGAAGCTCCCTCTTCGGGACAGCGGGATCCTGGGAACCGACGCGCGCGATGCGGTCGAGGGGGATGCGCTCGCAGACGAGCATGCCCCAGCGCGCCACCAGCTCGACATCGTCAACCAGAAGCGGGTTCAGCACGACGGCGCGGGCTTCGGCGACCATCCAGAGGATCGTGTAGAGGGAGAGCGCGGTCAGCACGCATGCGACCGCGACGCTGAACCGTGCTGCCAACAGGTGCGCGGCGACCGTTTCGACGGCGATGAGAACCAGCATGACGCCGACCGCGGCGACGTAGCCGCTTTGCCGGTGGGACGAGAACGCCCGGTAGCCGTGCGGCATGTGCGGCGCGCGGCGCCACGAAGCCGACGCGTAGTACCACATGACGCACTCGAGCGCCGCCATGCGCGCGACCCGCTCGTTGCGAACGAGAGCGGAAAACGCGTCCGAGAACCAGTCGAGCGGGTTGTCCGAGGATGCTTTCGCCGTGCGGAAGCGGCGGACGAGGCGGAGGACCTCGCGCGCGGCGATGCCCAGCTCCACTCCGACGGCGCACAGGCCGAGCGGCGCCAGCAGCGACGGCTTGCCGGGTGCGGCGAACTGCAGCGACACGAGGCCTCCCAGCCAGATGACCGGCAGCACCAGCAAGGGCGACAGCCTGTAGCGTCGCACCACGAGGAGGTAGAAGACCGCCGGGACGAACACCATGAGGTCGAACGGCACCGCAAAGCCCGACGCGAAGTCGAATCCGGTTGCGGGGACGGTTGCCATGCAGGCGAGGTCGATGCCGTATAGAGCAAGGCAGGCGAGCAGGGCGATCGCGATGCGCGGCAGGGCGCGGGAGGGTGGCGCGGGGGTTCCAACGGGCGCGAACGGCATGGGGCCTCCTGACGTGTGCGTGACGATGCTGCTCTTCGCATGGTAGACCATGACGCAGCGTCGGGGTCAACGGGGATACGCCGTCGGTGGCTGCGGAATCGCGGAAAACGTTCCGGTCTTTAACGAATCTTTATAAACCGGGCGCATCCTGTTCTCAGGCAAGAGAAAGGACAGGCTCTATGGGATTCATGGTGGAAACGAACGATCTCACGAGGACGTTCAAAGGGCAGAAAGCGGTCGACCGGGTGTCGCTGCATGTGCCGGAAGGATCGGTGTACGGCCTTTTGGGACCGAACGGCGCGGGGAAGTCGACGCTGCTCAAGATGCTGTGCGGCATGCTGCGGCCCACCTCGGGCGAGATCGCTTTCGCGGGTCGTCCGTGGACGCGCGACGACTTGAACGATATCGGGGCGCTCATCGAGTCGCCCCCGCTGTACGACAACTTGACGGCGCGGGAGAACCTGCGCGTGCGCACGACGCTTCTGGGCGTTCCCGAAAACCGTATCGACGAGGCGCTGGCCACGGTGGGGCTTCCCGAAACGGGCAGGAAGCGCGCGGGCCAGTTCTCGATGGGCATGAAGCAGCGTCTGGGGATCGCGCTCGCGTTGGTGGGTCATCCGAGGCTGCTGATCCTGGACGAGCCGACCAACGGCCTTGATCCGGTGGGCATTCAAGAGCTGCGCGCCCTCGTCCGCTCGTTTCCGGAGCACGGCATCACGGTGGTGCTGTCGAGCCATATCCTGAACGAGGTGGAGCATATGGCCGATCTCGTGGGGATCATCGTGGAGGGCCGTCTGGCCTACGAGGCTCCACTCGGCGAGGGCGTCGATTTGGAGCGTTTGTTCATGGACGTGTGCCTGGGGAAGGCGGTGGCATGATGGAGGCGCGGACGAGGCCGTTCTTCTCGGTGTTCAGAGCGGAGGTGCTGAAGGGCCGCCGCGGGGCGCCGCGCAAGGTGGCGCTGATCGCGCCGTTGCCGTTCTGCGCGCTGGGCGTGCTGTCCTCGGGCGTCATTTCTGGCACGGGCGCGACCGGGGGTGTCGCAACGTATTTGTGGAACTTCTGGTACGTGCTCATGATGCCCGTCGCCATCGCGCTCATCTGCGTCTCGGTGGCGAACATCGACGCTCGGCAGAAGCTGCGTTCGGTGCTGGCGCTGCCGTTTCCCCCGGCGCGCACGTGGTGGGCGAAGGTGTGCTACGCGCTGGCGCTGGCGTTCGCTGCGAACCTCGCGGTGCTGGTCTGTTCGACGGCGCTTGGAGCGATGGGCGTTGATGCCCCCGGTTTCGCCGAGGGGCTGGCCGCGGCGACCATCTTGACGGTTGCGAGTTCGTGGATGGTTCCTGCGGCGCTGGCGCTGACCGTGCGGTTCGGGACGCTTGCGGGCATCGCAATTCCGGTGCTGTTGCAGCTGGGCGCGGGTATCGCGCTGTACTCGTCGGCGGCGTGGTTCGCGTTCCCGCCGGCGACGACGCTCTGCGCCGTGTCGCCGCTTCTGGGCGTGGCGCCGTCCGGCGTGCCCTTGGAGGCGGGCGAGGCGCTGGGCGCGTTCGGTTGGGAGGCCGTGGTCGGCATCGTCGTGGCCGCGGTGCTGTTCGCCGTGCTGGCATGGGCTGGGGCGACGTGGTTCTCGAAGCGCGAGGCTGCATGATGGCCGGGACGGAGGCGCGCGCGAAGGCGCGCGAGGCCGGGACGCGAGCTTGCGAGGCGGAGCCCGGTCGGGCGCGCGTGACGTTTCGGCGCGCGCTGCGCTCGGAGGCGGTTAGGATGCGCCGCTCGCCGCTTGTGGTGCTGCATGTGGCGCTGGCTGTCGCGCTCGGTGCGCTGGCGGGTGCGTACTTCGCGTTCTCGGCATGGGATTCCCTGCTGGGAACCGACGCGTTCTTCCAGCTGCTCGGCGCGGGCGCGCCGCTTCTGGCGGGCATATCCTGCGGCTTGGCGGCGGATGCCGAGCAGCGGGCGGGCGAGGGCGCGAACGTGCTGGGCGTGTCGTCGAGGCGCGGCGCGCTGGCGGCGAAATTGGCGGCGCTGTTGGCGCTGTGCCTGATGGCTGCCGCTATCGCAGCCGCATTGTTCTGCGGCGCGCTGGCGCTGGCGGGCCGTTCGCTTCCCGATACGGCTGCGGTGGCGCTTGCGACGGCGGGCATCGCGTTGGGCAGTTTGTGCTCGTACGCCATCCTGTGGTGCGTCGCGCTGCGCTTCGGTCGCAACGCCTCCATCGGGATGGGGACGCTCGGCTTCATCGCGGCGCTGACGCTGATGGGAGGGCTGGCGAACGGCTTGGTCACCGGCACGTTCAGCGGAGCGTTCAGCATCGGGGCGGCCGCGTTTGTGCCGTTCGCGTGGCCCTCGCGTCTGGCTTCGCTTCCCTTGGAGCTGTCCATCGCCGCGGGCATGGGGGCGCAGGCGCAGGTCGAGGCCCTGGCCGCGGCGTACGCGACCGTGACGTGCGCATGCACGGCTATCACGGCGGTCGTGCTGGCGGTGGCGCTGGCGGCCGCGAACCGCTTCGAGAACCCGCGTCGCAGCGGCGAATAGGAACGGACGACCTGAAGGAACGGGGCCGATGCCTCATGCTACACTCGTGCGAGACGGAAGGAGGAACGATGGCCCGCATACTCGCGGTCGACGACGACGAGGCGATCCGCAACCTGCTGGGACGCGTGCTGGGCAAGGACGGGCACGACGTGCGCTGCGCCGCATGCGCCGAGGAGGCGCTGGCGCTGAAGCTCGACCGCTACGATCTGGTGCTGCTGGACGTGATGATGCCGGGGACGGACGGGTTCGAGCTGTGCCGCGCCATCCGCGGCTCGGTGGATGCGCCCATCGTGTTCCTCACGGCGAGAAGCTCCGAGGACGATGCCGTGTACGGTCTGGGCCTGGGGGCGGACGACTACCTGCGCAAGCCCTTCGGCGCGGCCGAGCTGCGCGCGAGGGTGGCGGCGCACCTGCGGCGGGAGCGGCGCGAGCGCAAGCACGCGCTGTCGTTCGGCGCGCTGCGTCTCGACCTCGCGTCGCGCGAGGCGTACGTGGGCGAGGCCGCCGTGCCGCTGACGAAGACCGAGTTCGACGTGTGCGAGTTCCTGGCGCGCCATCCCGGCCAGGCGTTCTCGCGCGACCAGATCGTGGAGAACGTGCTGGGATGGGACGCGGAAAGCGCCGCGTCGACGATATCGGTGCATGTGGCGAACGCGCGCGCGAAACTGAAGGCGGCGGGCGCCGAGCCCATCGACACGGTGTGGGGAGTGGGGTACAAATGGACGGCGTGAGGCGGGACGCGCGGACGCATGGAGCGCTCGGCGCGAGCCGCGGCCGCGGACGCAGGTTTCCCTTGGGCGCGCTCATCCTGCGCTACTTCGCCTACGTGCTGGCGGCGCTGCTGGCGCTGGCGCTGGCCGCATACGTGGCGTTCGGCTTGCTCGTCGGAAGCGGGACGGTGCTTCTGGCGAACTACGGCGACACGGCCCTGGACGAGACGTCGGCGCAGCTTGCCGCGCTGCCCTCCGCCGATGCCGACGCGATCGACGCCGCCGTGCCCTCGGCGTACAGGTGGGCGCTGTTCTCGCCGGACGGCGCGTATGAAGCCGGCGACGTTGCCGCGGGCGCGGTTGGCGACGCCCGCGCGGCCGCGTTCGACGGCCTGGCGATCGGCTACGAGACGTTCGGCATGACGCGGTACGAGCCGGTGACCTTGGCCGACGGCTCGGTATGCGTGCTCGTGTACCAGTATCTGCCTCAGTTCGCCTCGAAGGATCTGCGCGACGCGCTGCCGAACCCGCAGAACCTGCTGCTGGGCGCGCTCGCCGTGCTGTCGGTGCTGACGCTGGTGGGCATCGCCGCGCGCGCCGCGCGGGTGATCTCGCGCAAGATGGAGCCGCTCGCGGACGCCGTGCGGCGCATCGAGGAGCGCGACCTCGACTTCGAGGTTGCCTCGTCGCGCGTGCGCGAGATCGACGACGTGCTGGCCGCGATGGACGGCATGCGCGCCTCGCTCAAGGACTCGCTGGAGGCGCAGTGGCGAGGCGAGCAGGCGCAGCGCGAGCAGATCGCCGCGCTCGCGCACGATTTGAAGACGCCGCTCACCGTGGTGCGCGGCAACGTCGACCTGCTGCTGGAGGGCGAGCTCTCGGGCGAGCAGCGCTCGTGCGCGGCCGACGTCGCCGAGGGCGCGCGCCAGATGGGAACGTACGTGTCCGCGCTCATCGACGCGTCGCTGGGCGTGGGCGCGTCGTTCGCGCCGAAGGAGGCGCGGCTGCGGCCGCTGCTCGAGCGCTTGCGAGCGCAGGTCGAGGCGCTGGCGGCGGCGAGCGGCGTACGCGTCGCCTGGAGCGAGGGCGCGGACCTGCCCGCGATGATGCTGTTGGACGAGGCGCTGGTGGAGCGGGCGGTGGCGAACGTGGCGGCGAACGCCGTCGAGCATGCGCCGGCCGGGTCGTCGGTTGCGGTGGACGTGCGGGCAGACGCCGCGGCCGGCTGCTTGGCGCTGAGCGTGGCCGACGAGGGTCCGGGCTTCTCGTCGGAGGCTTTGCGCCGCGGCTGCGAGCGCTTCTACCAGGGCGATGCCGCACGCGCGGCGCGCGGCCACAGCGGCCTCGGGCTCCACGTCGCCGCCGAGACAGCCGCGCGCCATGGCGGCTCGGTGGAATTGGCCAACCGCAGCGCCGCCGAGGGCGGCGGCGCGCGGGTGGCGCTGCGGTTGCCGCTGGGCCATGCGGCGCCGCAGGAGCCGGTCGGGCCGACGGGCTACGCGGAGTAGAGCCCGTCCTTGTTGAAGCGGTACCACGACTCGACGGCCTCCTCGGGCTCCCTTGCGGGCAGCGCGTCGGGCTGGAGATGGCGAAAAACTATCGAATTCGGAAGAGGTCGCGCATTTCGTGAGGGGCGGCCTCGCTCTGTCGGAAAAGCCCCCTTCTATGAGCAGGCGTTATGGAGAAGAGGGTTTTTCGGCGCCCCGCAGGTTGGCTCGCAGGCTTCCGAATTCGATAGTTTTTCGCCATCGCGTGCGCTGCCGGATGCTCGGGCGCGCCGGCGCTCGGTTAGTCGGCGGGCTCGACCTTCCGTGCACGGTTTTCTGCGAAATGCTGCAAGCTTCCTTTCGCGTGCCTTCCGCATTCTTCCGGTTGCGAACGTTTCCCCAGGTCGCGTTTGTCGTGTCGCTCCGCGCGTCTTCAGCTCTCTCGAAAACGCAACATTTCGTTCGAAACCGTGCACGAGCCGGGAGGGCGGATTCTTCCGATCGGGCGCCGAGGTCCGAGGGCGGGGACAAGGCTCGGAGGAGGGTCTTTCGCACTCGCTCGGTTGACGCGCGCCCGGGAAAGTCAACCGATGCTCGCTTGCGTCAACCGATCGCGTTCCCCATACTGTAGGGCAGGGCGCGCCGAGCGGGAGAAGGAGCCTTGCATGGACGACATTAACTTGGGAGCCGCCATCGCGCGCGAGCGCCGTGCGGCGCAGGTGACGCAGGGCGAGCTGGCCGCGCACCTGGGCGTGACGAAGGCGGCCGTGTCGAAGTGGGAGCTGGAGCAAAGCATGCCCGACGTGGCCCTGCTGCCGCGCATCGCCGCCTACTTCGACCTCACGCTGGACGAGCTGTTCGACTATCGGCCGCAGCTGGTGGGCGACGATCTGCAAGACGTCTACCTGAGGCTGCTCGCGCAGTTCGACGAAGATCCCGAAGCCGCTTTCGCGAACGCCGAGGACCTCGTCCGTTCGCACTACTCCTGCTGGCCCGCGCTGCAGCAGATGGGCATGCTCTACGTGCAGCGCGCAACCCTCGACCCCGACCGCGCCGAAGCTTTGGCCGCACGCGCCGCAGAGCTGTTCGAGCGCGTCGAGCGGCATGCCGACGATGTGGAGCTTGTGCGCGCCGCGCGGATGATGCGCGCTTCCGTCATGAGCGTGCAGGGTGACTTGGACGGATGCATCGCCCTGTTCGAAAGCCTCAAGCCCGACAGGACGGCGGCGAACATCGATCTCATGCTGGCCAGCATGTACCAGCAGAGAGGCGACCTTGACGCCGGCTTGAAGCTGTTCCAAGAATCGATGGGCTGGTGCGTGATGAACGCCATAAGCTGCGTCTCGGCGCAGATCCCGCTGTACGCCGACGACGCCGAGCACCTGGAGGCGCTCCTGCGGGCCGGCGAAGGCGTGCTTTCCGGGTTCGATTTGCAGAACCAGAGCCCGATGACGGTGCTCACGTTCTGCACGAACGCATCTTCCGCGTGTTTGCAGGCGGGCGACGAGGATCGAGCCGCGAGCTATCTCGAGCGCTTTACGTCTTTGCTGGAGGAGCTTGACGCGCGCATGCTGGTGTACGGCCGGAACCAGAGCGCGCTGTACGATCGGGCGCCCGAGCTTTGGAGCGTCGATCCCGGCCAGGAGCATATCGCGGAAACCCGGTTCGGCGCGATCGACTTCAGGCGGCAGTGCGCGCAGATGGTGGCAGCGCAGCCCGTCTGGGCCGAACGTGCCGGCGATTCGCGTTTCAAGCCGCTGTTCGACCGACTGGAGGCCCTATGAGCGAAGCGGACGTGCTGTATGTGGAGGACTTGGCCTATCGCTATGGCAAGACGGAGGTGTTCGCCGGCGCGTCGCTTTCGTTGCGGGCGGGCGAGGTCGCGTTTCTCACCGGGCCGAACGGGGCGGGTAAGTCGACGCTTCTGCGCTGCCTGGCCGGCTGGGACGCGCCTGCCGAGGGGCGGGTGGAGCTGTGCGGAAGGCGCTTCGACGGCGCGGATCGCGCGCAGCGAAGCCTGCTGGCCTTCGTGCCCGACGTCCCCTCGTTCTACGACGACCTTACAGCGGGCGAGCATATCCGCTTCGTGCGGCAGGCGAACCGTATGAGCGCCGACGACGACCCGTCGGAGCGGCTCATGGCTCTCTTCGGCCTCGACGGCCATCGCGACCAGCTGCCCTCGGCATACTCGCGCGGCATGCGTCAGAAACTGGCGCTCGTGCTGGCCTTCGCCCGCGCGCCGCGCTTGCTGCTGCTCGACGAACCGTACGGGCCGCTCGACCCGGACGCCTCCGGGGTGTTGAGCGGGCTTATCGAGGAAGCGCGCAGCGCCGGCGCGGCCGTGCTGGCCAGTTGCCATCATGACGTGCCCAACCTGCGGCCGGACGCGCTGCTGCGTCTGGAAGACGGCCGCCTCGCCGTGCTCGATGCGCGTGACGGAGGCGAAGGACGCATGGTGCGGAACGCGTTCGGCGCGAGCTTCGGAGGCGACGATGCATGACGTTCGCCTGCTGCTGTGGCTGAGAGCGCGCCATGCGCGCTCGGCTCTGAACCGAACCTTGCACCTCGTGGGCGCCGGCGTCGACGACGGCGGCTGGGGAGAGCGCGCTTACCAGCTGTACGCGGTGGGCATCATGCTCGTGTGGGCCGCGCTCATGGCCGCAGCGCTCGTCGATGCGATCCAGGGGGTCTTCGTCGGCCTCGCCGCCGCCGTATGCTCGCTCGCGGTTCAGGGGGCGCTGCTCGCGGTGGCGCTCGTCCTGCTGCGCGTCGGCATCGCGGGCGCGCGCACGACGCCGTTGAAGCTGTCGCATCCCGACATAGCCTATCTGGCGGCCAGCGCGGTGAGCGCGCGGGCGCTCGCGGGCGTGCCGGCCGGAGTGCAAGCTTTCGCAGGCGCGGCTGCCGGGGCGGCGCTAGGGTTTCTGCTGGGCGTGGGGTTGGAGAGCGCGTCCGTGCTCGCGGGCGCGCCGGCCGCGGTGGCGCTCGCAGGTGCGGCGCTGGCTGCGGCCGCGGTTGCGCTTGGCTGGGTCGTAGGTTTCGTCCGGCTGGCAAGCGACGGCTGGAGCGGATGGCGCACGGCTGCGGCCGCATTCGTTCTCGTGGCGTTTGCCGTTTCCTGGTGCGGCGTCGCGCTGGCCGCGGGCGCTGATGCGCTGTTGGCTCCTGCGACGTTCGCGGTTCTTTCCGTGGGCGGATTCTTCGTCCTCGCCGTCGCGGCGATCGCCCTCGCCCTGCTTGCGCCGCGCGTGGATATGACGCGCGTCATCGACGAGAACTCCCTGCATGCCGACCTCTGCCAGTTCGGCATGCTGTCGCCCCTCGACCGCAACGACATCGCCGAATACCAGCGTCGCCGCAAGCTGGCCGACCGTCCCGTGCGGTTCTCCCTGCCGCGCGGGGAGGGCCGCCTCGCCCTCGTGCAGCGCGCCGCGCTGTCGCATGCGCGCCAGTACGACGGCCTTGCGAGCCTCGTGATGCAAGGTGCCTTCGTCGTGCCGCTCGGGGTGCTCGCGCTCCTCGGCGCGGGCGGCCCCGTGCTGTTCGTGTTCTGGCTGCCGGTGGCCGTTCTCATGCCGCAGGGCGTGCGCGAGGCCACGCGGGCGTTTCGGGACGACGCGCGCAATCGCCTCGTGCGCGACCGTCTGCCGTTCGGCGTGCTCGAACTGCTGGCATTCGACACGCTGCCCGCGTTCGCCGCCACGACCTTGCTCGCGTGCGGCGCCGTGGCTGCGATGATTCCCATCGGCACGTCGCTTCCTCTCGCGCTTGCGCTTGCGGTGCTGGTCGGCGCCGCATCGCTGCTCTGCTGCGGCCTCGATGCCGTGCGTCTGTTCCCGGGCGGCCCGCGTTTGTGCTACGAGTACGGCGCGCTTGCGCTGGTGGGCGTGGGATTCGCGCTTTCGCTGTTCGCGTCGGCGGCCGTCGCGGCGATGGGTATGGCGCTCTTTGCCGCGGCGGTTGCCCTCGTCGTGCGTTTCGGTTCGGAATGCGTGCGCTGAGCGCGTCCCCGTCCTGGATGGGATTCCGTATACGACCCCTAAGCGCAGGCGAGCGGCGGCGCGCTGCGAGCTCGAGTTCGGCCGACGACGACCCTCCGAGCCGTTCGCGCGCGCCGAGGTCGTCGAGCGCGATCAGCGGCGGGGCGCTTCTCGCCCAACGCGCCGCGCGGCCGCCGCGAGGCGCCGGGCGCGGCACCCGGCGCCTCGCCCTTCGCCGATGTCCGACCTGCGCCCTAAGTGGGGCAGCTGCGAGATAACGATGCCGGCCAGGATGGCAACGACGCCGGCGACCTGGAGCGCTTCAACCGGCTCGCCCAGCACGAGCGTCGACAGGGCGATGCCGCAGGGAAGCTCGGAGGATGCCATGATGGCAGCCAGCCCCGGTGTCAGGTGCGGCGTGGCGATGCCGAACAGCGCTACCGGCACGAACAGCGCGCATAGTCCCAGAACGAGGCCGAACTTCCAGATGCCGTCCTGCAGAACGCCGCTTGCGAAGTAGTCGGGGCACAGCGCGAAGCCCAGCGCGCACGCGCCTAGGCACACGACGAGCCCGCGCTGAACGGACGGCATGCCGCGCCCGACGCGGCTCGAGAAGAACATGAAGAAGGTGCAGCTGACGGCCGAGAGCAGCCCGCATGCGATGCCGACGGGGTCAAGAGCGCCCACCGATTCGGAGAACATGCCGCTGGCCATGAGCGTTCCGCCCAGGATAACAGCCGCCGCTGCCGCCTCGGCCGCACGCGGGCGTCTGCGCATGACCACCAGCTGGACGACGATGCCCATCCAGGTGAACTGGAAAAGCAGCGTGATGGCTACCGAAACAGGCAGCAGGGTGAGCGCGTAGTTGTACAGCACGGTGCCGATGCACGTGTTCAGTCCCAGAGCCAAAAGAGCTATCGTCTGTTTGAGGGAAAGCGGGACCAGACGCTTGCCGCGCGCTCGCTGCACGAGCAGCGCGACTGCGAACAAAAGCGCTGCGAACAATGCCTGGCTCGCTACCACCTGGGTCCAGGTGAAGCCTGCGGCGTACGTTATCTTCACCGTGGTCGCTTGGGCGCCGTAGCTGGCTCCGGCCAAGAATACGATACCGGAGTATCTCAAGGTGTTCTTTTCCATGAGGCCATTCTAACGTACGGCGAAACCTTTCAAATGCTCGATGCCTCGCACGTCGTCGGGTACAATGAAACGCGGACTAGAAGGAGCAGGGAAGACGAAGGAGAGCGAATCATGGCATCGTTTGCAATCGAACCGGCGTTTTGGGAGCTGTTCCCCCAGGCGGAGATCGGCATCGTGGTGGCTCGGGGCATCGACAACGCGCACGAGTCGAGCGAGGACGTGAAGGCGGCGCTGGTCGAGGCGAACAAAGCGGCGCTCGCCCACGTGCCCGATCCCACCATCAGCAAGAACCCCGCAGTGGCGGTGTGGCGCGAGGCGTTCCAGCAGTTCAAGACGAAGAAGGGCGCGCGCTCGTCCATCGAGGCGCTTCTGAAGCGCGCGAGCGGCGGCCGAGAAGTGGGCTCCATCAATCCGCTCGTGGACATCTACAATACCGTGTCGCTGACGTACGCGCTGCCGTACGGCGGCGAGGACATCGACACGTTCGCCGGCGACCTGCGCCTCACGGTGACACAGGGCGGCGACGCGTTCCGCGCGCTGGGCGACGAGGCCGATTCCGAGACGCTGCCGGGCGAGGTGTGCTACCTCGACGACGCCGGCGCGGTGTGCCGTTGCTGGAACTGGCGCGACGGCGTGCGCACCATGCTCACCGAGAGCACGACGAACGCGTTCCTCATCCTGGAATCCGTCGACCCGGCGCGCCACGACGACCTCGCAGCGGCCCTCGACGATCTTGCCGCTCGTACCAAAGCGGCCCTCGGCGGCGAGATGGAATCCCATATCGTGACAAAGGGCAGCCCGGCGATCGCCCTGTCGTAAGCGCGCTCACCGCTTCCGTGCAACCCTGCGGTTCTGCCGCCTTTCCGGTGCGACCGTAGGGCTGCACGCTTATATATCACCTGATCAATAGGCATATCTCGTCGCTGAAACTCCATGGTCTGTTCGCTTGTGCGCCGCGCTTCAGTGTGCGAACATTCGTTCTCCAAAGAGATCGAGACACGGTGCGGAAGGCGGCGAGGAGCTATGGCGGCGACAGGAGAGGTGCGGGTTCCCGAGACGTTCGGCGGCCGCGTGATCGGCTCGCCCGAAGGCGCCGGTGCCCGCCGGGTGATCTTCCATTCCGACATGAACGCGTTCTACGCGAGCGTCGAGCAGGCCGAGCGGCCGGAGCTGCGGGGCGTGCCGCTCGTGGTGGGCGGGCACGAGGAGCTGCGCCACGGCATCGTGCTGGCGAAGAGCGCGCAGGCGAAAGCGGCGGGCGTCAAGACGGGCGAGGCGCTGTGGGAGGCGCGCGCGAAGTGCCCGGGGCTCGTGGTGGTGCCGCCGCGCTACGAGGTGTACCAGGCGTACTCGGCCATGGCGCGGCGCATCTACTACCAGTACACCGACCTCGTGGAGCCGTTCGGCCTCGATGAGGCGTGGCTCGACCTCACCGGCTCGCTGCCGCTTCTGGGCGGTGACCCGGCGCGCACGGCCGCCGAGATCAGCGGCCGCATCAAGGCCGAGCTGGGCTGCACGGTGTCCGTCGGCGTGTCGTGGAACAAGATATTCGCGAAGTTCGGCAGCGACTTCCGCAAACCCGACGCCATCACGTTCATCACGCCGCAGAACTACCGATGCCGGGTGTGGGAAGCTCCGGTGAGCGAGCTTCTGTACGTCGGCGCCGCCACGCGCGCCAAGCTGCACTCGTCGGGGATCGACCGCATCGGCGAGCTGGCGTGCGCCTCGCCCGAGCTGCTGCGCCGCCGCCTGGGCAAGATCGGGCTCGTGCTGCGCGCGTTCGCGCGGGGCGAGGATGCGACGCCTGTGAAGCCCTACGACCAGGCCAGAAACGAGGTGGACCGCACGGTGAAGAGCTTCGGCAACGGCCTGACCGCGCCGCACGACATCGTGAGCGCGTCCGACGCGAAGGCGCTCGTCTACCTCTTGTCCGAGTCCGTGGCACAGCGGTTGCGTGAGGCGCGCTTCCGCGCGTCCACGGTGTCCATCGGCGTGCGCAGCGCGCGCGACCTGGCCAGCTACTCGCGCCAGACCACGCTGCGCCGCGCCACGAACGTGACCGGCGTCGTGGCGCGCACGGCCTGGGGCTGCTCGCGGCCAACGAGCCGCTGGACGGCGAACACCCTTTGCGCGGGTTGCACGTGCGCGCCTCGAACCTCGAGCCGTGCGATGCGCCGCAGCAGCTGGAGCTGGCCTTCGACGCGCGCCGGCGCATGTTGGAGGACTTGGACGAGACGATCGACGACCTGCGCCGCCGCTTCGGCAACACCTGCATCCAGCGCGGCGCGGAGCTGCTGGACGAGAGCCTGCTGGGGCTGGATATCAAGAAGGAGAACGTCGTGCATCCCGTGGGCTACTTCTACGACTGAAGGGGGGCGAGGGGCGGGTCGTCCTCCTGCGCGGAGGCCGTGCCCTGCCCGTCATCCTGGGCAAGCGAAGAGGTCTGCGGCTTCCGCTCAGGATGACGACCTGCGGCCCCTTCGACGCGCGACGGGCCGAAGCGGGAGCAAAAGGGGAGCCCTGGCAGTTTTTCAAGGGCTCGTCGACATCGAGCGGGCGACTCGTTTTCGCCCGTCAGGCGTTTCTCGGGCGGCGGGGAGGCCGTGCGACGGTTTTCGGTCGTGAGATTGTCAGGGCTCTCAATTTGCGCCCAATCGGGCCGGCCGCCGACGAAGCGTCGGGCGAAGAGCGCGGATCGGCAGGATGGAGAGGGGAGCGGGGGCATGGTGCAGGGCATAGCGGCGCGGCGGAAGCGGTATGTGGAGGTGGAAGCGACGTTCCTCGAAGATGGGCGCATCGTGCCGCGCGCCGTAATTTGGCATGACGGACGGCGCTTCCCCGTGCGCGCCGTGCTGGGCGTGCGGCGGTGCACGTCGCTCAAGGTGGGCGGCGAGGGCGTGCGCTACGACGTGCTGGTGGGCCATGCGCATACGTTCCTGTTCCACGAGGAGCCCCGCTGGTTCGTGGAGGAGATCGTGTACGAGCCGCTCGACCCGCTTCTCGACGGCGGGGCGTGCGCCTGGGGTGCGGACTGAGGGTTCGCCGGTTCAGCGGGCCACTTCGGCGGCGGGTGAGGCGAAATCCGGTCTCCTGCGGTAAAAATCGATCGGTTTGGTAATCCTGGCGGGGCCCGAACCGTCGCTTCAACGGTCGACGAGTTCCGCCTTCGCGCGTTTGCCCAGGTCGGACGTTTCATCAGAAAATGAAATCGAAATGGTGGGATTACCAGACCGCCTCGTTTTTACCTCTCGATCGCGATTTTCGCCGCATCGAACTTGGAGGCGGGTGGCGCCGCTGCGCCCTGGTCGCGTAGAATGGAATCGTCAGAGGGCTGGGAAAGGAGCGAGCATGCATATCGAAACGCCGGGCGAGCGCTCGTCCGAGCTGGTGGCCGCACTGGTGGACGTGTGGGAGCGCTCGGTGCGCGCCACGCACGACTTCCTCGCCGAGGACGATATCGTGGGGCTGCGCCCCGAGGCGGAGTCGGGCATCGCGGGCGTCGAGCGGTTGACGGTGGCGTACGACGGCGGTGCGCCGTGCGGGTTCGCGGGGTCGCAGGACGGCAAGCTGGAGATGCTGTTCGTCGCGCCGGAGGCGCGTGGGCGCGGTGTCGGGCGCGCGCTGTTGGCGCATGCCGTGGAGCATGCGCGCGTGCGCACGCTCGACGTGAACGAGCAGAACCCCCAGGCCGTCGGGTTCTACGAGCACGAAGGGTTCGTCGTGGCGGGCCGCTCGCCCGTCGACGACGCCGGCCGTCCGTTCCCGTTGCTGCACATGCGCCTGGTCTGAGCCGGCGAAGAGGAGGCGCGCGATCGCGACGGCATCCGCCATCGCGCTGGGAGCGCTTGCGGTGGCCGTGCTGCTGACCAGCCTCGCGTGCTACCTGCTGTACTACCGCTTGGAACCGCGGCGTGCCTACGTGGCGGGGGCCGTTCCGCTGGCCGCGGTGGGTCTGTTCGCCGCGGCGATGGCCGTCGTGGCGGCGTTGATTCGATAAACGGTGGAGGCTCGCAGACGCGGAGGCGAGCTCACGGGCGCTTCGGTATACTGGTCGTGCGAAGAAAGGAACCCCGCATGACCGAGCTTGCACGCCGATCCGCCGATACCCGGCCGCCTCGTCCGGCCCGTCCCGACATTCCGGGCGAGCTGACGGAGGTGGACGACCTCGCCGGCTGGATCGAGCGCGACAACGGCGGCGACCTGCGCGTGTCCCATGTTCTCGTGCGCGGGGACGCGGCCGAGGGGGCCGACTTCTCCCTCGTCGAGCTGACCGAGTCCCGCGTGGAAGGGTGCTCGTTCGTCGGCTGCGATTTCGATCGGGCCATGGCGTCCGACGTGGCGTTCTCGAACTGCGATTTCTCAAATTCCACGTTCTCCCAGGCGAACTTCACGCGCTGCACGTTCTCTTCGTGCAAGTTCACGGGCGCCGACCTGCTGGAGGCGGTGCTGTCGCGCGTGGAGGTGCGCGATTCCACGTTCGCCTACGCGTCCGTCGCGAAGGGGAAGCTGGAAGACGTGAGCGTGAGATCCACCGACTTTTCCGGCGCTGACTTGGCCGAGCTGCGACAGCGCCGCGTCGAACTCGACGACGTGCGCTTCGCGGGCACTAGCTTCTTCCGTGCGAGCTTGGACGGTGTGGATTTATCCTCGTGCCGATTGGCCGACATCGTGCTGTCGGATACGATGGAGGAGCTGCGCGGCTGCTCGATGGACCTGTTCCAGGCTGCCGGCATCGCGCGTCGACTGGGCGTAAACGTCAAAGACTAGCGAATCGCGCGGCGCCGGGCGCCCGCGCAACGTGAGGAGTTTCGAAGCATGGACGAACAGGTGCAACCGCGCGGGCTGAGCGCGGCAGAGGTAGAGGAGCGGGTTGCCCGCGGCGAGGTGAACGTGGATGCCGGCGTGCACACGCGCTCCGTTCGCCAGATCGTGCGCGAGAACACGCTCACGCTGTTCAACGCCATCAATGTGATCCTGGCCGTGTTCGTGCTGGTCACCGGTTCGTACAAGAACATGCTGTTCATGGTGGTCATCGTGTGCAACACGGCTATCGGCATCGTGCAGGAGATTCGCTCGAAGCGCACCACTGACCGTCTGTCCATCGTGGCCAGCTCGAAAGCCACCGTGCTGCGCGACGGCGCGCGGACGGAGCTGCCGCTCGACCAGTTGGTGCGCGACGACGTCATCGAACTGGGGCGTGGCGACCAGATCCCCGCCGACGCCGAGGTGGTATCGGGCACGTGCGACGTGAACGAGAGCCTGCTCACCGGCGAGAGCAAGCTGGTGAAGAAGCGCCCGGGCGACGAGCTGATGAGCGGCTCGTTCGTGAACGCGGGCATCGTCCTGGCGCGCGTGGTGCACGTGGGCGCCGAGAACTACGCGGCGAAGATCAGCGCCGAGGCCAAGCAGCACAAGGCCGTGAACTCCGAGATCATGAACAGCCTGAACCGCATCATCCGGTTCGTCAGCTTCGTCATCTTCCCGCTGGGCGCGTTGCTGTTCGCGCGCCAGCACTTCCTCGGCGGCGTCGAGACCAACGGCGCCATCCTATCCACGGTGTCGGCGCTCGTGGGCATGATCCCCGAGGGGCTCATCCTGCTCACGTCCACGGTGCTGGCCGTGGCCGTGGTGCGTTTGGCGAAGTCGAAGGTGCTCGTGCAGCAGCTGTACTGCATCGAGACGCTGGCACGTGTGGACACGCTGTGCCTCGACAAGACGGGCACCATCACCACAGGCAAGATGGAGGTGGAGGCAGTGTGTCCGGTGAAGGGCGTCGGGCAGGACGCGGTGGACGCGGCGTTCGCCTCCATCGCCCGTGCGGACGATGATCCGAACGACACGGCGCTTGCCATCGTCGAGCACTATGCGCGAAGCGGCGTCGGCTCGCTGCGGCCCGTCCGAACCGTCCCGTTCTCGTCCGACAAGAAGTGGTCGGGCGCCACGTTTGCGAACGGGGAGAGCTACGTCATGGGCGCCGGCCAGTTCATTCTGGGCGATGCGTTCGTCGAAGTGGCCGAGCAGCAGGAACGGCTGGCCGCCGACGCGCGCGTGCTGTTGCTGGCGCGCGTGGAGGGCTTCACCGAGGACGGCGATCTGGCGGGGAGGCCCGAACCGCTGGGATTCGTGGCCATCCACGACCAGATCCGCGCGACGGCCGCGCAGACCATCGGCTACTTCAAGGAGCAGGGCGTCGACCTCAAGGTGATCTCGGGAGACGATCCGCGCACGGTGTCGGGCATCGCGTCTCAGGTGGGCGTGCCAAGGGCCGAGGCGTACGTGGACGCGACCACGCTGGCCGACGACGCGGCCATCGCCGAGGCCATCGAGCGCTACAGCGTGTTCGGCCGCGTGAAGCCCGAGCAGAAGAAGGCGTTCGTCGTGGCCCTCCAGGAGAAGGGCCACATCGTGGCCATGACGGGCGACGGCGTGAACGACACGCTGGCGCTCAAGCAGGCCGATTGCAGCGTGGCCATGGCGGCCGGTTCGGACGCGGCGCGCAACGTGGCGCAGCTCGTGCTCGTGGACAACGACTTCGCTGCCATGCCGAAGGTGGTGGCCGAGGGGCGGCGCTCCATCAACAACCTGCAGCGCTCGGCGTCGCTGTTCCTCGTGAAGACGCTGCTGTCCATGACGCTGGCCGTGCTGTTCATCCTGCTGCCGTGGCAGTATCCGTTCCAACCTATCCAGATGACGCTGATCAGCGCGTTCACCATCGGGCTGCCGTCGTTCGTGCTGGCGCTCGAGCCCAACAAGGACCGCATCAAGGGGCGCTTTTTGGAGAACGTCATCGTGAAGTCCATCCCCGGCGCCATCTGCGCGGTGCTCACCATCCTCATTGTGAACACGGTGGGCTACAACGTGCTGCACCTCGATTACGAGCACGTGTCCACGCTGTGCGTGCTGCTGACGGCCTGGATCGGCGCGCTTCTGATCGTGCGTCTGTCCATCCCGTTCACGCCCATCCGCGCGGCGCTGCTGGTCGTGGTGGTGGGCGGCACGGTGCTCGGGGCCACGGTGCTGCACGGCCTGTTCGGCATCGAGCCGTTCACCTTCGGCATGACCGTGCTGTTCACCGTCCTCGCCATTGGCGTGACGGGCCTGTTCCACGTGCTGTTCGGCATCTTCGACGCCTGGCATGCCAAGCGCCTCGCGAACATGGTGTAGAAAAGCGGCTGACGGCTTTTCGATCGTCCTGCGGGGCCGGCGCTTCGCGGGCTGCGGGCGGGCGGCGCGTGCTCTCTCGGACGGCGCCGCGCTTGTGGCGGATGCGGTCGTTTGCTATGATCGCCTTGCGGCGGCCGGCAAGCCGGCTCGCCTCCCCGTGGATCGGAGGATCTATGAACGGCAACGTCAGCAAGGTCATCGCGGCGACGGCGGCAGCGTCTCTGGCGTGCGAAGTGCCGCTTCCGGCATTGGTGGACGAGGTGGTGGTGGCGAGTCCGCGCGATCTCGGAACCGATGCGTTCGCCGAGGAGCTCGGGAGGGTTTTAGGGCGCGAGGTCGCGACCGACCCCGCCGACCTATTCCCGGTGATCACGCACGAGGCGTACCTGCCCGAAACCCACGACCCCGAAGCGCCGCAATCCCCTCGCCGCCCGCAAAGGGAATATCCCCGCTAGCAACGTTTGCTAGCGCCTGCGGCCGAAGCCGCTTGCGCCGTTGCGGCGCAGGGAGCGCGAGAACGCCGCGCTGCCCACCGTCGCCTTGGGTACGAACTGGCTTGCGAGCGCCTTCTCCGCCTCCGTCGCGTCGTAGCCGTCGATGTCCAGCGTGGGGATGCGCTCGCCCAGCAGCTTCTCGATATCGAGCAGTTGCGCCTTCGCCTCGGGGCTGACGAACGAGATGGCGTAGCCGGTCTCGCCGGCGCGGCCTGTGCGGCCGATGCGGTGCACGTAGTCCTCGGGGCTCTCGGGCAGATCGTAATTCACCACGTACTCGATGTTCGACACGTCGATTCCGCGGGCCAGCACGTCGGTGGCAACGAGGACGTCGATGGCACCTTTGCTGAAGCCCTCGAGCGCCCGCTTGCGCTGCACCTGCGTCTTATCGGAATGGATGGAGTCCGCGCGGAAGCCTGCACGCTTCAGCTGGCCGGTGCATATCTCGGCGCGCGTCTTCGTGTCGGTGAACACGATGACGCGCTTGCTGCCGCGCTGCTGGAGCACGAGGCGCAGCAGCTCGGGCTTCTTCATCGGGCCGACGGGGATCATGAACTGGTCGATGGTGTCGGCGGTCTCGCCTTTGTGGGACACCTCGACGAACGCGGGATCCTTCAAGATGGAGGACACGCTCTGCATGACCTTGCGGTCGAGCGTTGCCGAGAACAGCAGCGTCTGGCGCGAAGAGGGCGTGGCGGCCACGACCTTCTTCATGGTAGGCCAGAAACCCATGTCCAGCATGCGGTCGGCCTCGTCCAGCACGAGCACCTCCACGTCGCGCAGCTTGACGACGCCGCGTTCCATGAGGTCGTACAGCCTGCCGGGCGTGGCCACGAGGACGTCGATGCCGCGGTCGAGCTTCGCGATCTGCCCCTTGTACTTCGTGCCGCCCATCACGGTGAGCATGCGGCGGTTCGACGCTTTCGCCAGCTGCGTGCAAGCGGCGTCGATTTGCTGGGCCAGCTCGCGCGTGGGGCTCACGACGAGCGCCCGCGGCGATCCCGGGCGCTTGGCGCGGCCGATGCGCTCGAACAGGGGCAGCGCGAACGCGGCCGTCTTGCCGGTGCCGGTGGTCGCGGCGGCCACGACATCGCGACCTTCGAGGACCAACGGGATCGCTTGCTCCTGCACGGGGGTGGGGGCGGTGAAGCCCATCCGCTCGACGGCGGAAAGGGTCGTCTCGGACAGGCCGAGGTCTTGAAACGTCGAACTCAAAGCGTATCTCCAAGCATCATTGCGGGATTCGCGCGACGCGCCGCGCCGGCGGCTCGCATCGCGTGCGGCGCGGATGTGGGTGCGCACCGATCACCTGCGTCTATGATAGCCTATCATGCGCGTTTGCGGGAGGTTCCGCGCGAATACCCCGTAACCCGAGGCATTGCCGACGCGACGGGCAGGGGGGGGAGTGCGCCTGGGCTTGCTAGTTTTCGAGGGGATGCGGGTTTTTCTCGCTCATGCACGCTTTTGTCAACCAAAATAGCCTCAAATGCCAAGAAATGGTTGACAAAAGCGTGCATGAACAGGCCTTCGCCGTATTGTTCGCAGGCATCGAGCAGGATGGATCATCGTGCAACAGGGAACCTTTTCGCAGCGTTTGACGGCGGGAAGGGACCCTGGCTACCTCGGCTCGCGGGCGGTTGCCGCAGTGCGAGCGGCCTCGGCGGCGCTTTCGACGCTGCGACGCGCGGTCATGCGCACGAGCGCCAGCGCCAACGCGGCGGCGGCCAGGGCGAACAGCGCGCCCGCAGGGCCGGTGGCCAGAAGCCCGCCCGCGTTCACCACGAGCCCGCCCGCGAACGAACCCAGCGCGATGCCCGCGTTGAACGACATGGGATGCAGCGACGCCGAGAACGTGAGCGCGCTGGGGTAGTCGGCGCGCGCGATGTCCTGGAACAGCATCTGCACGGTGGAGTTCATCACGTACATGAGCAGCCCCACCGCGAGGATGTTCGCGATGCTGACGACGCCCGCGGGCAGGCTTACGGCCAGCAGGGCCAAAAGCGCCGCGTGGACGGCGAAGGCGACGGGCAGCGCGCGCAGCCCGAAGCGGCCGGCCACCCAGCCCGATAGCAGGTTCGAGCCCACGCATGCGGCGCCGAACAGCAGCAGCACGAGGCTCGTGCCCGCGGCGTCGAGTCCGACGACGTCGGCGAGGATGGGGGCGAGGTAGGTGTAGAACACGTAGGTGGACGCCGCGCCGGCGAGGATCATGGCGATGTTGGTCAGCACGCGGCCGTCGGCGAGCAGGCGCAGCTGCGAGCGGAGGGTGGGAGCTGCGCCTTCCGCGTGCGCGGGGGTGCGGGGGAGCGTCGGCAGCAGGACGGCGCTCACCGCCAAGCCCAGCGCGAACACGCACGCGTAGGCGGCCTTCCAGTCGAACAGGTCGGCCAGCGCCGCTCCGATGGGCACGCCGACGACGCTCGACACCGAGAAGCCCGCCAGCACGAGCCCCAGCACGGCGGCCACGCGCTTCGGCTCGACGATGTCTGGCACGTAGGTGAGCGCGAGGGCCAGAAGCGTGCCGGACGTGACGGCGGGCAGCACGCGCGAGACGAGCAGCAGCGCATAGCCGTCGGCGAACAGGGTGAGCAGGTTTCCGGCGTTGAACACCACCAGCAGCGCCGCCATCACCTTGAAGCGGTCGGCGCGCGCCGTGGCGAGCGCTACGATGGGCGTGGCGACGGCGCAGGCCAGCGCGTAGTAGCCCACGAGATCGCCGATGAGCGTGAGCGGCTCGCCCAGCCCCTCGGCCACGTCGGGCGTGATGCCTATCAGCACGAACTCGGCGAACCCGAGCGCGAACGCGAGGGTCGTCAGCAACGCGGTTGCGAACGCGTTGCGCTTGCGGCTTGTGCGGTTTTCGGTGTCCATGGCAGCCTCCAGCAAAGGTAGTGCGAACAGTGCTTGTTTTCCTCCTCTACCGTACCGCCGAGATAGGCGAATAGCCAATGCTTATAATGAAAGCATCTTCATGCCTGAAAAGCATGGGGAAGCTGAGGCCGCTGCGGAACCTTTGGCATGCGGGTGCTTTCTGGCCTTGACGCAAGAGAGCCCGACTTGAAAAAGGTTCGTCAAGCGTTAGTCGATCGCGGGCCGCTTTTCTTGCTGCTTGTCCTCCCATATCGTTATATAAGTAATAAAGTCATGGACAAAAACATGCGCGAATCTGCACTTTTAATGAGTCGTGTAAATCCGGATGCACTCTCTACCAGGCGTTTTTGTAACCAAGACCTTTTGAAGCCCGCAAAACTCTGTAAAAAACTACCGAATACTAGCCCTTTTTGTCCATGATGATTTTAATCATATATAAATGCCATGACGGTCCGGGGGTGTGCGAGGTGTGCGAGAGGCGTCAAGGGGACGGGATATAGCATGTGGGGAGGGGCCGCATGCGTCGTATCCACTGCCTTCCCTGACGCGTTGAAAGGAGCGCCGGGAAGGGGCGCTCCTTTCGCGTTGGGAAGAGGGTGCGAGGAAAAGAGCGGGCTATTCCTTGCGCAGCCATTCGTCGCCGCCGTCCGAGCATTCGCCGCCCGGCCGGTAGCTGGCGATCTTGGCGTCGAGACGCTTCGCGGTGGCCTGCATCTCCTCGAGCTTCGCGACCAGTTTCGCGCGCTGCTCTTCCAGAATCTCAAGGCGGGCGGCGGCGGTGTGCTCGCCTTCCTGGAACAGCGCCACGTACTCCACGAGCGCCTCGATCTGTACGCCCGATTCGCGCATGCAGCGGATGAACTCCACCCAGCCGCAGTCGTATTCGGTGAAGTCGCGGATGCCGTTGGGCAGCCGGGTGACGTGGGGGACGAGCCCGATGCGCTCGTAGTAGCGAATGGTGTCGACCGAGATTCCGTAGCGTTTCGCGACTTCGGCGATTTGCATAGCACGCCTCCTAGCAGGTCGTGGGGAAGTCCGTTCATCCTGCTGTCAACATACCGCGCTGCTCAACCGATAGCCAATGCTTATATTGAAAGGTTCACCATGCTTGGGAGGCATGAAGAACCTCAAGCAGCCCTTGAGTTGGCCGGCGGCCGTGCGCCGTCTAAACCCCGCATCCCATGAGGCGTGCGCGGTTGACTTCGTGCAGGCGCTTTTCGATGGCGCCCGGCGCATCGACTCCCGTGGCGGTCACCACGCCCACGAGGCGTGCCTGCTCGAAGCAGTCGACCCAGCCTTGCAGTCCCTTCGTCGCCCCGTCGAACGCATGGGCGTCCTCGTCGGCCGCCGTGGCCAACAGGTACACGTCGCGAAACGCAGGATCGGCGGCATAGGCCGGGTTGCTGCGGTCGAGCAGGGTCTTCATCTGACCGGCCATCTCGAAGAAGTAGATGGGCGTGGCGAACGCGATGGCGTCGGCCGCGACGATGCGCTCCACGATGGCGGCCGCATCGTCTTTCAGCGGGCATGCGGCGCCGGCTTGGCAAGCCAAACACCCGCCGCAAAACTCGATGCGCTTGCCGCGCAGGCTGACCGTTTCCACGTCGTGGCCCGCCTCGCGCGCCCCTTCGGCGAACGCGAGCGCGAGGGCGTGCGAGTTGCTGGTCGGGCGCAGGCTGGCCGATACCACCAGGACGTTCTTTCCCATGGGGTTTCCTCTCGTCGTATGCGATGCGTCGATCGTCTTGTCGCGTTCCAGTGTGCCCCTTGGAGCAGGCTCCAAGTCAAATGGAGGTTTCATGGCGACGCGAGGAGGGGGTGGGAGCGAAGAAGGCGGGAAACGCCGATACGGTTGCGTACGGTCTACGAGATGCCTGCGTCGTCTTCCGCATGCCTCGCGCATACGCGTTCCATGGCGTCGAGGAAGGCCCGCGTCTGCTTGTTGGGCATGGAGGACCGCCAGACGAGGCCCTGGTGAGCCTCGAAGCGCGGGGCGAAGGGAACGAAGCGAAGGTCGCTGCTCTCGCTCGCGTCGAACAGGCCCTCGTAGGTGAGCATGCAGCCCATGCCCTGGCGCACGAGGTAGCGGCCGTTCAGAGGCAGGTTGAACGTGGCGACCACGTCCATCCGATCCAGCGCGTCGCCCGCCCAGTCGCGCAGCGTTCCCGCAAGCGCCTGGCGCGAGGCGATGATGCCTTGTCCCGCCAGGTCGGCAGGCGAGATGCCCTCGAGCCGCCCCACGGCGCTGTCGCGCAGCGCAAGCGCGCCCCATACGTCGGTCACCGGCAGGTGCATGGCGTTCATCTTGGCGTGCTCGCGCATCTCGCATTCCAACATCACGTCGTAGAACCCGCGCACCAGCCCGTCTTTCAGCTCCGCAGTGGTTCCGCTGTGGATGGCGAAATCGACGGCGGGGTAGGTGCGCCGCACCTCGTCCATGGCCTGCGCGATGAGCGTCATCGCCTGGGATTCGCCCGCTCCGATGTGGACGGTGCCGCCGATCGATCGCTCGGAGGGCAGCATGTCCTCCTCGGCCTTGCGCGCCAGCTCCACGATGGACTCCGCGTAGCGGCACAGGATGGATCCTTGATCGGTCAGCTCGATGCCCTTGGGGCCGCGCGTGTACAGCTCGCGCCCGAACTCCTTCTCGAGCGACGACAGCTGGCGCGAGAGCGTCGGCTGGGTGATGTGCAGGGCTTTCGCCGCGTTCGAGATGTTGCCCTCGCGCGCGACGGCCAGGAAGTACTCCAAGGTCCTCAGTTCCACGATGCCCTCCTGTCGCTCGTTCAACAAAGCTATACAAAACCGGTATGAAGAACAATTCATTATAGGCATTTTTCATAGCGCCTCGCCGGTTTTAGTATCGGCAGCAGAGAGAAACCGTGCAACTCAAGGAGAAAGGGGAGCATATGTCCCTGCTCGACAAAAGCCTGAAGCGACGTGATTTCCTGAAGGGGACGGCGGCGGCCGCAGCGGCGACGGCGGCGTTCGGGCTGTCCGGCTGCTCGACGGGCACCGCGCAGGATGCCGGATCGGACGTCGCGCACGTCGTGGCGTCCGATACCAGTATCCTAGCTGATGCGGGCGAGTGGATGCCCATTCACTGCCACCAGAACTGCAACCAGATGTGCCTGAACATGGGCTACGTGGTGGACGGCGTGGTCGTCCGCCAGAAGACCGACGACGCCCGCGAGGACAGCTTCGACTGCCCGCAGCAGCGCGGCTGCCTGCGCGGGCGGTCCCTGCGCCAGCAGGTGTACAACGCCGACCGCATCAAGTACCCCATGAAGCGCAAGAGCTGGCAGCCGGGCGGCGGCGAAAACGCCCACGGCGAGCTGCGCGGCAAGGACGAGTGGGAGCGCATCGGCTGGGACGAGGCGCTCGATTTGGTGGTAGGCGAACTCAAGCGCGTCTACGCCGAGTACGGCCAGGACGCCGTCATCTGCAACGGCTGGCGCTGGGCGCCCGGCTCGGCCATGTTCCCCGTCATCGGCGGCGCGGTGTACAACACCGAGACCGAGTCGTTCGGCTGCTGGGCCTTCCAGACCGAGGCGCTGGGCCTGTACTCCTGGGGCGATCACCCCGATATCATGATGGGCCCCGACAAGTACGACCTGCCGAACGCCGACACCATCGTGCTGTACGGCTGCAACCCCGCCTGGGCGCAGCACTCCAGCATGTACTGGCTGAACAACGCCAAGGAATCCGGCACCGGGTTCGTGTACGTGGGCCCCAGCTACAACGTGACCGCCGCGCAGCTGGGCGCGCGCTGGATCCGCGTGCGGCCGGGCACCGATACGGCGTTTTTGCTGGCCGTGATCTACGAGATGATCCGCCTGGACGAGGAGCGCGGCGACGTCATCGACTGGGACTTCGTGAACGAGCGCACGGTGGGCTTCACGCCCGAGACCATGCCGGAGGACGCGGCGACTGACGAGAACTACCGCGACTACATCCTGGGCGCCTACGACGGCACGCCGAAAACCCCGGAATGGGCGAGCGAGATCTGCGGCACGCCGGTGGAGGACATCACGTGGTACGCCGAACTGGCCGCCAAGGACAACAAGGTGATCTTCTTCCATAGCTACGCGGCCTCCCGCTACCTGGGCGCCGAGAATCTGCCGCAGGCGTTCATGACCGTGTCGGCGCTGGGCGGCCATTACGGCAAGTCGGGTCACGGCTCGGCCGCCATCTACACGTGGGACGCCGGCGATTCGGGCTACCGCCTCATCCAGCATGCGGGCGGCGAGTACGCCTACATCGACAACCTGGTGGGCTCGCCGGGAGCGACCGGCCCCAACCGCTGTATCGAAGGCAACTCGTGGTGGAGCTCGTTGGCAGAGGGGAAGTACCTGTCCTCGTCCGAGGGCCCTTACGACCTAGGATCGGGCGACGACCCCGCCAAGCTGCGCGCGAACACGCCCACCTATCACGCGGCGCGCGAGATGCCGGTCAACCCGCGCCTCATGTTCGCTACCAACTCGAACTTTATGCAGACGCGCGGCAACCTGCCCACCGCCATCAAGGTGATGCGCGCCGCCGACACCTGCATCTCGCTGGAGATCAAGTACTCGCTGACCGCCTCCTTCGCCGACATCATCCTGCCGGTGGCCACCCACTGGGAAGGCAACGACGACGAGGAGTGGGGCGAGCTCTGCTGGCCGAGCCCCTTCGGCGACGGCAACGGGCAGAAGCAGCGCAAGGACGCGCTTGTTGCCTGGCGCCCGCTGGTGAAGCCGATGTACGAGGCGCGCGAGGAGAAACGCATTTGCCGCGACATCATCGAGCGCATGGGCTTCGACGCGGACGACGCCTACCCCAAGAGCAACTACGACCAGTGGCTGGGCTACTTCCTGGGGATGCGCGAGCTTTCCGAAGACCTCTCCCGCTGGGAGCCGGTGATCACCTGGACGGCCGATGACAACCGGAAGCACCACGCGAACTATCCGGAGCAGCACGGCAAGATATCGTTCGACCAGTTCATGGCTGACGGCTCGTACGTGGCGCGCCGCTCTCCCGACGACAGGCGCAACTACGTCGGCTACCGCGACGACAAGCTGGGCATCGGCGAGAACGGCGAGGTGGTCGTGGCAGACACCGCGTGGCCGCGCCCGTCGCGTTCGGGCAAGCTGGAGATATACTGCCAGTTCAAAGCCGACAACGTGAACCGCACGGGGCTCAACTCCGAGCCCATCAAGCCTTACGCGAACTACTTCGTGCCCAACCGCGGCTACCAGGACACGTTCGCCGACTGGGACGCCAAGGTGAAGGGCGCCTACCCGCTGCAAGCGTACACGCCGCACTACATGCGCCGCGCGCACACCTGCTACGACAACATGACGTGGACGCAGGAGGCGTTCAGGAACCCGGTGTTCATGAACGCGCAGGACGCCGAGGAGCGCGGCATAAAGGCGGGCGACACAGTGGTGTGCTACAACGATTTCGGCCGCATGCTGCGCATCGCCCAGCCGCTGCAGGGGATGATGCCGGGCACCGTCGGCATCCCGCACGGCGTGCGCTCGCTGTTCGACGAGAGCGACCCCGACAGCATCGTCGACCGCGGCGGGTCGGAGCAGATGCTGTCCGACGGGCAGCAGTCGAACTACTTCCCCCAGGTGGACGGGTACAACAGCCTGCTCATCGAGATCGAGAAGTACGACGGCGAGGCGCTGGTGGAAGACTGCGACCGCGGCCCGTTCCTGGCTGCCGGCATCGACGCCGAAGGAACGCCCGCCTACGTCGCCGAAGGCATGTACGAAGGCAAGGAGGCTTAAACCATGAGCTTGGGATTCTACGTTGACGTGCAGCGCTGCATCGGCTGCCGAACCTGCCAGGTGGCGTGCAAGGACCGCCACAACCTGCAAGCGGCGGGCCCTCGCACCCGGCGCGTGGGAAGCTTCGAATGCGGGACGTACCCGGAGGTGGGCATGTTCCATCTGACGGTGTCGTGCAACCACTGCGACGATCCGGCCTGCGTTGCGGGGTGTCCCACCGGCGCCATGTTCAAGTCCGACGACGGCACGGTTCAGCATATCGACGACCGCTGCGTCGTATGCCGCAACTGCATGATCACGTGCCCCTACGGCGCGCCGCAGTTCGACGAGGACGAGAACATGATCGTGAAATGCGACGCCTGCAAGGCGCTGCGCGAGGACGGCCGCAACCCGGTGTGTGCAGACGCGTGCCCCATGCGCGCCATCGAGTTCGGCGACGTGGACGAGCTGCGAGCGAAGCACGGCGACGCCGTGAGCGAGCTGCCGGTGCTGCCGTCGGCGGCGACCACGCAGCCGAACCTGCTGCTGCACGCGTCGTCCGAGGCGCGGCGCAGCGACTTCAACGAGGTCGTGCTGTGAGCGCGCCGACCGACCCGACGGGCGAGTCCGTCGCGCTCGAGGCCCTGCTGCTCGCCCGCGCGCGCTTGTACGCGCTGTTCCACAAGCTGTTCGGCGCGGCTCCGGACGCGGCGGTGCTCGAGGCCCTGCTGGGCGGGGCGACGGCCGACGCGGTGGACGAGTACGCGGAGGACGACGAGACCATGCGCGGCTTCGGGCGCTTCCTGTCCGATTTGGCCGCTGCGGAGGGGCGCGCCACCCTGCTGGAGGCGGCGCGCGACGAGCACGTGCGCGTGCTGGTAGGCCCCGGTGCGCTGCCGGCGCTACCGTGGGAGGCGCCGCACCGCTCGGGCGAGCCGACCGTGTTCCAGGAGGGCACCCTGGCCGTGCGCGCCGCGTATCGGGCGCGCGGCGTGCAGCCTCGGAAGTTGCAGCGCGTGCCCGACGACCACGTGGCGCTCGAATGCGCGTTCATGGCGCGCGAGGCGCGGTTCTCGCTCGCGCAGCTGATCGCGGGCGACGTGCGCGAGCTGGCGGCCGGGCTGCGCGCGCAGCAGTCCTTCGTCGTCGAGCATATGACAGCGTGGCTGGGAGAGTACGCGAAGGGCCTGCGCCGCTCTGCGACGGCGGTGCTCTACCCGCAAGCGGCCGAGGCGCTGGCCGCGTTCGTCGCCCTTGATGCGACGTTCTTGGCCGAGTCGGCGCTGTGGACCGAGGAGGTTTCGGCGTCGGGCGAAAAGTTCGAAGCGCTGGGAGCGGTCGCCGGATCGCCCGAGGCGCAGGCGTTCGCCGCCGTCGAGGAGGCTCTGGCGGCGCTCGAGCAGACGCGTCCCTTCGGCATCGAGGACTACGAGCTGGCGGCATGCGAGGGCTGAAGCCCTGGCAGGAAGAGTCGGCGCGGCGGGTCGTTCGCCGCGCCTGGATCCAAGTGAGGACGGATGATGACGATGATCTCTGAGTTTCCCTTGTTCTTGTTCACGACGCTGGGCGGGCTGGCGGCCGGTGCGTACGTGGCGGCGGCGATATTTCCGGATGTTGATCGCAAGCCGAAGCGGCCGTGGCTGTTCCCGCTCGTATGCCTCGCGCTCTTGGGCGTCGGGCTGCTGGGCGTGCTCGGGCACCTCGGGCGCCCCGAGCGCTTCCTGCTGGCGATGAGCAACCCTTCGTCGATGATCGCCGAGGAGGCGTACTGGTCCATCGCATTCGGGGCGCTGATGCTGGTCGATTTCGTTTTGCTGCTGCGCCGAGGCGCCAGCCCGCGCGCGGTGCGCGTCGTGGCCGCCGTGGCAGCGGGCGCCCTCATGTGTATCATGGGATGGGTGTACTTCACGAGCTACGGCAACCCCGCCTGGGCTGCGTGGCAGACGCTGCCGCTGTTCGTGCTGGGCGATCTTGCCATGGGCTCCGCGCTGTGGGCTCTGATGCGCGAGGGCGCGTACCGCTCGGACGCGTTCGCCGCGGCCTTCGCCGCGCTCGGCGCGCTGGTCGTGGCGTCGATCGCGCTGACAGCCGCGCACTTCGCGGGGCTCGGCCACGACGCGCTGCCGTTCGCGGCCGCCGTCGTGCTGGCGGCGGCGGGCGCGGCCTTCGGCCTGCTGGCTTGGAAGGGCAGGCTGCCCGGCGCGGTTGCCCCCGTGCTCGCCTTCGTCTGCGCCTTCGCCGGCGTTGCTGTAGCCCGCTACGCGTTCTATGCCGCGAGCGTTTTGTAGGGAGGCGACGGCCTGAAAGGGGATGGTTCCCTTTCAGGCCGCTTTACGAAGCGTTTTCGATCGGCAGGATCGGCACGACATCAGAGAAACGTTGACGAAGGGAGCTGCGATGGAGGAGGCGCGTATGGATAGGCGCACGTTCGTCATGGGTGCGGCCGCGATAGGCGCGGCGGCGTTGACGGGCGGGATGCTGGGCGGATGCGCGGGCGGGGAAGGCGCGGAGCCGGCGGTAGGGTCAGCGCCCGTCGAGCCCTCGCCGATGCTCGAACCTGCCCCCGCCTCCTCCTCCGAGCCGCAGCCGTACGACTCCGTATTCCCGCCGCACGAGCCTTGTGGCCGCGGCGTGGGCGCAAGGCCGGGGCGCGTGGCCTGGGTGCGCGACGCGGCGGCCGTGACCTGGGACGGGTCGGGCTACTGGTGGCAGCGCGAGCGTTTCGACGAGGACGTGGTCCGGCGCATGGTGGACGACGGCGTGGCTGCGGCGGCGGGCGCGGACGATGCGGCGGCCGGATGGCGCGTGCTGTTCGAGGCGCACAACGCGCGCGCCGGGCGCGCGGGCGGCTATCGGGCGGGCCAGCGGATCGCCGTCAAGGCGAACATGAACGGCGCGGGCACGTTCGGCGCGGACGAGGACAGCGCCATGAGCTATACGACGCCGGTTCTTTTGCGTGCGCTGCTGCTGTCGCTCGTGGAGGACGCGGGCGTAGCGGCGGGCGACATCGCGGTGTACGACGCGTGCCGCATCTTCCCGGCGCATATGATGGAGCTCTGCTCGGAGGGCGCGCTTGCCGGCGTGCGCTTCCGCTACTACGACGAGGGCGGCCCGAACGACGCCGCAGGCGACGAGAGCGCGCCCGTCGTCTGGTCGGCCGACGTGGCGGGCGCGGCGAACGTGGTGCCCGCCTGCGTGTCGGAGGCCGACTACCTGATCAACCTCGCAAGCCTCAAGGGGCACAGCTACGGCCTCACGCTGTGCGGGAAGAACCACTTCGGCTCGCTGGTCAACTCCAGCCGCCTGCGACCGCCCGAGGCCGCCGGCATCCACCGCTACGTGTCCGGCCAGGCCATGGGCATGTACACCGTGCTCGTCGACCTGTTCGCCAACCGTCTGCTGGGCGGCAAGACGATGCTGTGGATGCTGGACGGCTTGGTGCCGGCAACCTCGGAAGGCGCGTCGGTCACGCGCGAGGCGGCGCAGTGGGAGGGCGCGCCCTTCGACGGCGGGTTCGCGGCCAGCATCTTCCTGTCGCAGGATCCGGTGGCCATCGACTCGGTGGGCGCCGACTTCCTCATCAACCAGCCGGCGGTCGTCAGCCGCAACGCCGCGCTCGAGGGCAACCTGGGCGTGGAGAACTACCTGCACGAAGCCGCGTTGGCATCTGCACCGCCGTCGGGAGCCGCGTACCGCGACGGCGCAGGGAACCCGGTGGAGAGCCTCGGCGTGCACGAGCACTGGAACAATTCCGTGGAGCGCCTGTACAGCCGCGACCGCGGCGAGTCGGAGGGCATCGAGCTCGTCCGCATTCTGCGTTGATCGCTCTGCACATGATTTCCATTTGACTTGGAATCAGCTCCAGGACGTAGACTCGAAGGACGGAAGCGAGAGGAGAGTCAGCATGAGACAAAGCGAATTGGACCGGCGCACCTTCGTCATGGGGTCGTTCGGCTTCGGCATGGCGGTGCTCGGCGGCGGCATGCTCGCCGGATGCGTTGCGGCAGAGGAGCAGGTTGAGGAAAACGAAGCGCCCGCGCCGGACGAGGAGGGCGGACCGGCCGAGTCCGTTGCGTCCGAGCCCGAGCCCGCGGCCCACGGCGGGCGGGCGCTCGTGGCGGTGTTCTCGTACTCGGGCAACACGTTTTCCGTCGCCGAGCGCATCGCGGAGGCGACGGGTGCCGACCTGTTCCGCATCGAGACGACCGACGCCTATCCCGACGATTACGATGCCATGACTTCCCAGGTGCGGCGCGAACAAGACGAGGGCTACCTGCCGCCGATCGCGGCCGCGGTGCCGGATTGGGATGCCTACGATGCGGTCTACCTGGGCAATCCCATCTGGTGGGGGCGGTTGCCGCATGTGATGCGCTCGTTTCTGCTGCAGCACGACCTGGCGGGCAAGGCGGTCGCGCCGTTCTGCACGAGCGGCGGCAGCGGCATCGACGGCGCCTTGGCCGATATCCGCGATCTGTGTCCCGGTGCGAACCTGCTGGACGGCCTGACCGTCGAAAGGAGCGCCCTTCCCGATGCGCTCGATCAGGTGGCGCCCTGGATCGAGGGCTTGGGGCTTGCGTAAGGGAGCTTCGGCTGAACGGTGGCCGGTTCGGGCCGTCTGCCGGGCAGCCCGTGCAAGAAGGCAAGAAGGAAAGCAAGAGGATAGGAAAGAGGCAACACTATGAACGACTTCATCTTCCACAACCCTGCCAAGGTGTACTTCGGAAAGAACCAGCTGGAGCACCTTCCTGAAGAGCTCGCGGCCTTCGGCACGAAGGTGCTGATGGTCTACGGTGGCGGCTCCATCAAGAAGAGCGGCCTGTACGACGAGGTGCGCGGCCTTCTGGAAGGCGCCGGCATGGAACTGTTCGAGCTGGCAGGCGTCGAGCCCAACCCGCGCCATACCACCGCGAACAGGGGCGCCGCCATCTGCAGGCAGAACGGCATCGACGTGGTCCTGGCCGTGGGCGGCGGGTCCGCCATCGACTGCGCGAAGGGCGTCGCCGCGGCGGCCAAGACCGCGGACGGCGACGTATGGCCCCTGGTCGCGGGCGGCGCATGGGTGACCGATGCCCTGCCCGTGGCGGTCGTGCTCACCAACGCTGCAACCGGTTCCGAGATGGATGCTTGGAGCGTCATCTCGAACATGGACGTCAACCAGAAGATCGGCCTGGGCGGAAGCGCGCTGATCCCCCGCGTGGCCTTCGAGAACCCCGAGCACAGCTACACCCTGCCGGCGTACCAAACCGCGTGCGGCGCGTTCGACATCTTCAACCACGTGCTGGACAATTACTACCTTGCCGGCGATGCCACCTTCGACCTGGTCCTGGAGATGCAGGAGGCCGTCATGCGCACGGTGGTGAAGTGGACCCCGGTGGCGTTGGAGGAGCCTCAGAACTACGAGGCGCGTGCGAACCTGATGTGGGCATCGTCCATGGCGCTCAACACGGTGCTCGATGCGGGGACGGTGCACGGGTGTGCGTGCCATATGATGGAGCACGAGCTGTCCGCCTACTACGACATCACGCACGGTCATGGCCTGGCCATCCTTGCCCCGCGCTGGCTCGAGTACATCTTGGACGACGGGACCGCGTCCGCCATCTATCGTCTGGGCATTGCGGTGTTCGGGGTGGAAGAGGGTCTTTCGCCTGAAGAAGGCGCTCGCAGGGCGATCGAGCGCGTGAGCTCCTTCGCCTCCGAGACGCTGGGGCTTGAGGGAACCCTGACCGAGCTCGGCATCGACGAGGCGCATTTCCAGGATATGGCGCGCCACGCTTGCGGCGGCGGTCGGATCCCGGGCCTGCGCAGCCTGGGCGCGGAAGACGTGGAGCGCATCTACCGCATGTGCCTTTAGGGGCGACTCGCGTCCCACGTGGGGAAGTCCCCATGCGGGGCGCGAAGGAGGCCGGCTCCAGGGGGCGCGCGGGAAAAAGGGCAAGTTCGCGTCGATATGCGAGCTTTTCCGCGTCTCGAGTCGGCCGAGCTGCTCGTCTCGATCAAGAAACCCCAGGTCGAACGATTGTCCCTCCTGTTTATCCGCAAATGAGGATAGCAATATCGACGGGAACTTACCAGGATTTCGCGATAGCGTTCGGGGTGGGATCGGCGCGCGACGACGCTGCTCCGAGACACATCCGTGCGAGGGCGTTCGTGCGCGGCAGCCTATCTTGTGGAGGGCCTGCTGCAAAACGAGCGGGCTCTCTTGGCGAGGCGCGGGTTGGCGTCGTAGCTTCGTCATGAGGCGCCGAGCCGACGTTGGCGATCAGGTAAAAAAAGAACCCGATGCGTCATGCACCGGGTTCTTTACCTGCAGGAAAGGGCGATCCCTCGTCTGATCCTACAGCGTCTCGAAGTTCCAGGAGCTCATGTACTTGATCTGCTCCTCGGTGAGGGTGTCGATCTCGATGCCGAGCGTCTCCAGCTTCACG
>OGDN01001535.1_pt1 | contig 37040 bp, 27 predicted proteins | sample 1570271 | NCBI WGS metagenome assembly OGDN01 (sample SAMEA4384481, study PRJEB24528) | human gut metagenome | reverse complement strand
TATCGATGTTGGTCGGAATGGGAGCATTTGTAGTGTTCAATTATTTGGGACAGAGGCTGGTAGTTTTTAAAAGATAAGTTTGTATTATATTATGAGGGAAAAGGAAAAGAGTAGACGAATTTGTTAAATAGTGTACTTATGATAAATGAAATGGCCGCAAAAGCGGCCATTGTCCGGCTATTTTTAATTTTTAGTTGTTTCTGGGGTAGTGGAAAAATGAAGTGGTAATTAATTTTTACTTTTTGTGATATATTCTTTTATATCTTTGAAGAATCCTGCAATCATTATTATCATGATAATTCCGATTGGGAATGCTGAGATAATGCTGATGCTTTGTATATTGTTCATGGAACTTTCAGAGAAGACCAGTGCAATTGGAAGTACTATTAATAATACACACCACAGTAATTCAATTAGTTTATGAGGATGTTCATTTTCTCCAAGTTCTTTGTAGCTATAGCAAGCTGCTGTATAAGCAATTGAATCAAATGAGGTTGCATAAAATGCAATCATACATAAAACAGTGATTACAAGAATTACTTTTGAAATTGGCATTGTATCGATAATATTTAGTATCAATCCATAGAGATCACCATCTGTAGCATACTGTGCAATAAAATCTGTAGCTCCACTTGTCTGAATTCCGAGACCGTAATTTCCAAGTACAATAAAACTTACGATTGTTGAACCAACACCAAAAACATATCCTCCAAGAATTGTCTGTTTAATTGTTCTTCCGCGTGAGATATTTCCAATAAAAAACGGAGCAGCAACAGACCATACCATCCAGTAAGCCCAATAATAAATGGTCCAGTCTTGAGGAAAGTTATTTGTACGTTCCGGATCAGTATAAGTACATAATCCAATAAAATTCTGAAACATTTTTCCTAAACTTTGGAAACCATTCTCAACAATAAATTTTCCCTGTCCTCCAGTAACTAAAACAATTAGCAAAAGACCAAAGAAAAGGTAAATACAGAGTTTGGCTAAAAAGCTGATTCCCTTAAATCCATGCAATACAGCATATGTATATACAACACAGGTGATAAGAAGAATAATAATTGTAACAACAGTTCTACTAAGCGTAATGCCAAATAATTTTACAATAATTGCAGCTAAAAGTGGGGTGGCTACACTGAAAGTAGTGGCTGTACCAGCTAAAAGTGCAAACAATGCAAATAAATCAATGATACGTCCGAGGATTCCATCGGCCTGTTTTCCAATAATCGGGCGGCAGGCTTCAGAATAGCGCTGTCGATTTCTTTTTTTAACATGCAGCATAAATCCAAATACAACTGCGAGTACAAGATAAAATGCCCATGGAATAAAGCTCCAGTGAAACAGTGGGAAAACACCAGCCCATTCCGTGACTGAACCAAGTTCCTCAAGGTAAGGATTTGTTGCATACATGACCCATTCAGCAAATGAATAGAATAAGATATCTGCTGCCAGACCACATGTAAACATCATGCTTCCCCACACAAAAAAGGAATACTTTGGTTTTTCATTTGGCTCACCAAGAACTACATTTCCATATTTGGAAAAGGATAGGAAAATGGAAATCACTAATACCCCTATACCAATAATTAAATAATAGATTCCCATTGTGTTCCCAAAGAAATATCGGACTTTGCTGATAATATCATTTGATGCGTCTGGGAAGGCGAAGAGTACACCTGCCAATGCCATAATTATAATAAATGGCGCTAAGGTAATTAACCAGTCTATTCTACTGCTTTTTAATTTGTTCATTTAAATTTCCTCCAATTTCTGAGTGGCATAATAATATTTATAGTTCTGTCCAGCATGAAAGGCAAAACCCGCTGCTGCGTTATTTTTATCTTTAAAAGCTTTTATTTCTTTTATCTGCCCTTCGTTGATACCTAAATTAGTAGCAATTTTTTTTAATATTTCTGACCGGGTGTTTGTTGTGTACGACTGGTCAAAAATTCGAAGTTCATCCAAAGTATCGAATTCAAAAATGAAATCCGATGGATATTTACGAATCTTCATTTGAAGTTCGGCAATGTGTTCAATATAAATGGATTCCCACAGTTTATCAGCGGTTTCCGGATTGTTATATTCATTTTCAAGGATTGATAAAAACTTTTTACTGAATTCTTGTGACCAAAATACATGACCAAGCATTACCCAGGAATTGTTACCGCCGACAACGACATTTTGTATTATACCGTCCTTTTCGGTGATGCACCATTCTTCAGTTCTTCCGTTTATGTACACTGCTGAATAGTAGCTGGCGTCAACGTCAGTTTCAAATGGATTTTCGAGAAAGTAATTATCGGAGGAACAGATATAGCTGTTTTTTAAATAATTTCTGGCGGCATAAATACTGGAATTATTGTTACGGATTAAATAATCCGGATTGTGAATGAGAATTACTTTATATTTTTCTTTCAGATATTCAAATTGTTCTGCCATATATCCGGTGATTATAACAATCTCTTCAATTCCAGCTTCTCGAAGTTGGCGGATCTGTCGTTCGATTAAGATTTCTCCCCGGACTTCGATTAATGCTTTGGGTCTTTCAAATGATAACGGTGCAAAACGACTTGATGTTCCTGCTGCCATAATAATTGCATTATCTACCTTCATTTGTCTCCTCCATAAAAATTTTATAGTAATCTTTAGCATATCGATACTGGCGTAAAGAATATTCTCCAAAATCTACACCAAGGTTGCGTTTGTATTCACACCAGTTGCTCCAAAGAAGTCCACCAGCAGCGATGTAACAATAGATTTTAATTCTTGTTTCTTTGTTACAGCCTTCAGTAAAGTACATTCCGATTAATTCGTCAATCTGTTCTTTGTTATAAAGCGAATAGATAGCAAACATTGCGATATCAACATGAGGATCTTGCATTCCGGCATATTCCCAATCAATAAGTCGGATATCTTCCTGACCTTGGTCATCTGTGACAAACAGGAAGTTGTCAGGAACTGCATCAATATGAGTTAATACTTTTTCTGCAATATGTGCATCAATATAAGATTTCAAGGACAATACATTGTCTTTTGTTTTCTGATAATCTCTATAGATAGAAGGTTTCCCATTCCAGAGATTTTCATAAAAATTAATTTGACCAAAGATATCGAAATCATGGTCAACTGATAAATGCATTTCATGAAATTGACGGAGTCGATTCATACATTTTTGCACATCATTTTGATCATTTGGATTACAAACTCTTGCGTGGTTAAAAAATTTTGTGATTTTATAACCATTTTCCGGATTGATATATTCAATATCGTCACAGAGCTTCTTATCTTGGATAACATGATAAACCTGTGCTTCTTCACGTCTGTTAATCAGTTGATCGGTTCCTTCACCTGGAATGCGCATAATGTGTCTGGAACCACCACACTCAAATAAGAAAGAACGATTTGTCATGCCTTTTTTTAGAACGGTAATGTTTATAATCTGTTCGGGCTCTGTATGGAGCGCATCAGCAGCAATTTGCAGAACATCAGATTGCAAGTGATTAGAATTGCTGTCTAGTTCACGCAACTGCTCGAAAGTATTGATTTCTACAATATTAGAAGAGAGTACCTCCCTTGCCATAACAATCATCTTATCGTGGTCGTATAAGGTCTCTTCCCAAAAACTTCCATCGTAGCGGGAATCTTTATCTAATTCTTGTAGTCGTTTCTGTACAATGGAAGCTTCATCTTTGAGCAAGTAACTGATACCAATCATGGAGTTCCCTCCGGAAGAAGGAGAAATAGTTGTTAATTCCATTTTGCGATTGATACGTACAGAACTGTCATTGTCTATCAAGTCACTGACCATGTACCAGGAATAAAGTTCATGTTTGGAAAATGGATTCTGATCACACCAAATATCACAAGGAACAATATATGAATTGGATAAATAATCAGATGCCAGTTTCAAAGAATGAAGATTGTTCTTCGAGGCATATTCTGAATTTACAACTAACTCTACATTATATTCATCTATCAAGTATTCGTATTGTTCTTTCATAAAACCTACAACAACATAGATATTGTGAATATTCACTTCATGGAGTTGTTTGATGAGACGTTCAATTAATGGCTCTCCATGTACTTCTAAGAGTCCTTTAGGAACTTCTGTATTGATTGGAACCATACGCATTCCAAAACCCGCTGCCAGAATAATTGCGTTTTTAGGCGCGGATGCATGTATCATATCCAAAGCCTTTTTGGTTGGCTGTATTTCTTCATTTATATACCCTTCCTGGAGTAAATTTTTAATAGATCGATTAACAACTCCGAGAGAGTGACCGGATGTTTCAGCCAGTTTTCTTTGGTTTGTATAAGTAAAAGATATAATGCTGTTCAAAATATCACATTCTTGAATGTTCATGTACTAGCCTCCTCTATATAATATGAACAAAACTGATTTTACTATAAAAAAATGAGGATGTCAATAAATAATATGGTCGGAACTGCAGAAACACAGAAGGAAAACACAGAAGTTGTTGTATGAAAGTAGGTTAATCTTGAAAAGCATAAAAGTGTAGGATATAATGTATATAATTAAATAAAATGAACGGAAGATGAGAGGGAGGTAAGTGAATGAAAAGAAAGTCGATAATATATTTAGGAGTAGCGTTGATATCTTTTGTGCTGTTGAATGGAAATGTACGAGCAGAAGAAAACATTCAGCTGACAGATACAGATATCGAATCTATAGGAGATAACGATGCTGTGAAATCTGAAATGCACTTCGGTTGGTTATTAGTTGATTCGAAATGGTATTATTTTGAAGAGCCGAATATGGAACATCCAGGTGAAATGGTAAAAGATTGTGTGATGACAATTGGGGATGGTACATATTTTTTTAATTCTAATGGATGTATGTTAACAGGTTGGATAAGAAAACCGGAAGGTTGGTATTATGCAGATGAAAGCGGCCGAATGGTTAAAGGGTGGAAATATATAAATGGAGCATATTATTATTTCGATGCAGCTAATGAAGAACATCCAGGATTAATGTTATGTGATGGAAAGTATGAAATAGAAGGAGACACATATTTCTTCGAAGGTGGCGGCTGCATGTTAAGAGGTTGGATAAGAGAACCAGAAGGCTGGTATTATGCAGATGAAAGTGGTCGGATGGCAAAAGGCTGGAGATATATAAATGGAGCATATTACTATTTAGATGGAAGTAATCAGAATTATCCTGGTTTAATGTTATGTGACGGGAAATATGAAATAGAAGGAGAGGTATGTTTTTTTGAAGGTGGTGGTTGTGCACTAACAGGCTGGATAAGAGAACCAGAAGGTTGGTATTATGCAGATTCTAATGGACGGACAGCTCGAGGCTGGAGATATGTAAATGGAGCATATTATTATTTAGATGGAAATAATCAAGAATACCCGGGGTTAATGGTTTGCGATGGAAAATATGAAATAGAAGGAGATACATATTTCTTTGAAGGCGGCGGTTGTATGCTGACAGGCTGGATAAGAGAACCAGAAGGCTGGTATTATGCAGATCCAAGTGGAAGAAAAGCTCAAGGTTGGAGATATGTAAATGGAGCATATTATTATTTAGATGAGACTAATGAATTATATCCAGGTCTTAGGATTTATCAGTGCAAGAAAAAGATAGGTGATTATGAATATGTTTTTGAGAACGATGGAAGGATGCGGACAGGCTGGTCAAAGGAAAATGGAGTTTGGTATTATTATGATGAGTCTGGATTATTAGCATCAGGTTGGAGATGGGTAAATGGAGCATGGTATTATCTTGAACCAGTAGATAATAAGATGGTGGAAGGTTGTTGGAAGAAAATCAATAATTCTTGGTATTATTTACAGGCTGGTGGAGCAATGGCTCAAGATTGGCTTTATTTAAATGGAAACTGGTATTATATGGCAACGGATGGAGCGATGAAAACCGGTTGGCAATTAGTGAGAGGTACTTGGTATTATTTGTATACTTTGAATGACGTGCATGGTGGAAGTGAAGGAGTTATGGCTCGTAATACATACATTGATGGATATTATTTAAGTAGCAGTGGAGCTATGATGACTCGGGAACAGTCGCTTATGGCAAGCAGAGCACAAATGTATTCCAGCAATACAGAATGGTTAGTGTTAGTAGATCGTGCAAGTTGTAAGGTTGGAATATTTCGTGGTGCTAAAGGGATGTGGAATCTGGTAAATTATTGGGATTGCTCACCAGGAAAAGATTCAACTCCAACGGTATCAGGAGTATTTCGTGTAGGAATCAGAGGGTACTACTTTGATTCAGGTAATGCAAGATGCTATTGGTACACTCAATTTTATGGTAATTATTTGTTCCATAGTGTATTGTATAGTAAGTATAATGGAAGCTTGATAGATGGCAGGCTGGGAATGCATTTGTCGCATGGCTGTGTAAGAATGGATATTAATAATGCAAAATGGATATATGATACAATACCGAGTGGAAGTACTGTGGTTGTATATTAATTTATAAGTGAAAACAAAAGTGGTCTGGTGAAAAATACAGGTCACTTTTGGCGTTGTAAGAAAAAAGGAGAGTGTATGGTTAAAGTTAGTGTAATAATACCGATATATAATGTTGAAAAATATTTGAAAAGATGTTTACAAAGTGTAGTTCGACAGACATATGTAGATTATGAAGTTATTTGCGTTAATGACTGTAGTCCGGATAATAGTCAGTTTATAATTGATGAGTACGAAAAAAGATATCCTCAACTTGTCAAAAGTTATATTAATGAAGAAAATTTAGGACTGGGAAAAACACGTGAGGTGGGAATAAACAATTCAAATGGACAATATTTGATGTTTATAGATAGTGATGATTATATAGCACCTGATTATATAGAAACATATTATAACGCTATGCAAAAAGGCAAGTACGATGTAGTTATAGGTGGATATACCAGGGACTTAGAAGGAAAGTTAAAAAAACATTTTGCCAAACATAGTATATGGAGTTTAGCTACATATCCTATTGCGTGTGCAAAAATGTATAGAAAAGAGTTTTTATTAAAAAATCAGATAAAATTTTCAACAATTCGTTGTGGAGAAGATATATATTTTAGTATGGCACTATATTGTGCAAATCCTCAATATAAAGTGATAGATTATTGTGGATATCATTATTATTATAATAGGGAATCTATTACAGGTTCTATGAATTATGAAAAAAATCATGAAAAATTCATAGTGAGTATCTTTAATGAATTTATGGAAAATTATGACATATATAATTTGAAAATAAAAGATAGAAAAGTGATAGAATATGTATATATTGCTAATATGGTAAATGCTTTGATAACGTATGGACATGGTGGTGGTAAAAAAAGAATGAAAGAAAAGTATGAATATTGGTTAAATGATATGAAAAATCGTTTTCCAGAGTACAAAGATAATCCATATGTGGGAATAATGAAGCCTAAGGGGCAAACCTTAAAGATAAAGTTAGGCGTTGGCATAATTATGAAATTAGAAAAAATACATTGTGCAAAGCTATTGTTATATATATTGGCTTTAAAATAAAGAGGAAAAGAAATTGGAAGATAAAAAAGTAACAGTGATTATTTCGGTGTATAATGCAGAGAAATATATTGAAAGATGTGTGAATAGTATATGTCAGCAAACATATCAAAATATCGAAATTATTTTGATAAACGATGGATCAAAGGATAAATCGGGAGAACTTTGCGATTTGTATGCAAAAAAAGATGCAAGGATAATCGTGGTACATCAATTAAATCAAGGCGTTTCGGCAGTAAGAAATGTGGGAATAAAAAAAGCACATGGAGAGTATATTATATTTGTTGATGTCGATGATTTTTTAGAACATGATATGATTAACGAATTAGTTAAATGTACAGTAAATAATTGTTTGACTGTAGGGGGGTATTATATAGATATTGAAAAAGGCAAATATGAAAATTCTGTTCCTGTATTATATGAAAAAAAGAAAGTTTCGAAAGTTGACAAAAAGCAAGTAGTTACTGTATATAAAAAAGGTTTGCTTTGCTCTGTATGGAATAAATTATATTTAACAAAAATTATCAAAGATAATAATTTACATTTTTTTGAAAATATGAGCTTAGCAGAGGATGCGTTGTTTAATCTAAATTATTTGACAGCATCGAATAATGATTTTATTATATTGAATAAACCTTTATATCATTATATAAAAAGAGAAAATGAAAGTTTGGATCAAAAATATCGCTCGGATTTTTTTGAAATACAAAAGACATTGTTTGAAAATATAATTGAATATGGTATGAATGTTCATATTACAAAAGCTGATATGAATGAATTGAAGTATTATTATTTTAATGCGTTGGTTGTAGCAATGGATAATTTGTATTGCAATCGTAAAAAAATGGAAAAAGGAAAATATAATGAAAAAATGAATCGCATGAAAAATGAAAAAATATTTGTGGATTTGATAAAAAAAATGAAAGGAAAAAATAAGCTAATTAGTTCTATTAGATATTGTTTGATAAAAAGGGGAGCGTTTGTTGTGGATTGGAAAGTAAGAACAATAATTAAAAGAAAACTCGGAGTTATATAGAAAAATGAATAAACAAGAAGATACGAGACAAACTATAAAGGCAGCATTTGCAAATACAATTGCTAATGGGATTTCGCTGGTAGTAGGAATGGTTGTAATTCCTATTATAGCAAGAATTTTATCCACAGAAGATTTGGGAGTTGCAAGTTCATTTGTATCAACAAGAAATACATTTGTTATTATTGCAACATGTGCTGCATATGCATATGTTCATCGAGCAATGCTGGAATTCGATGATCGAAAAAGTTATATATATAGTATTGTAATATACTGTGGCATGGCTGTAATGGGTACTTTTTTGCTTGGACTGCCATTTAAAACAGAAATTAAAAGATTGTTTTCCTTGGATGATTTTTTATACTATTGGTTGTTTGTAAGCGCTTTTATATTTGCAACCTACTCGATTGGTTATTACTATTGTGTATTTCACAATAAAGCGAAAATCATTTTTGGAATTACTTTATTAAGTGGCCCTGTAGCTCAATTGCTTGCGATAGTGTTAACATATGTTGTACCGCATAAAAAATATATAGGTCGAGTATTAGGATTAGATTCAGCGTATATATTAGTTTCGCTAGGAGTTATATATTGGTTGTTTTTTAGAACAAAACAGAAAAGTTTTAGTCGCTTTTATATACAAAAAACTTTAAAATTTACAATACCTATTATTCCTCATCTTTTATCACAGATGGTATTAACGCAATGTGATTTGATTGTAATTTCGTATTATGCAGGAGCGGGAAAAGTTGGAATTTATAGTATGGGACATACAGTTGGGTATCTTGCATTAACTGTGATGTCTCAGATTATGGCTGTTTGGTCGCCGTGGGTTTATAGAAGATTTGAAGAAAGGGATATAAAAGCAGTTTTTGACAATTCAAAATTAATGATTTTGCTGGGAATGTATATTTCAATGGGACTGATTGCTATATGTCCTGAGTTGATAAAAATATTTTTAACTAAAGATTATATGCCTTGTATTTATATTGTACCACCATTAGTTGTTGCAATGTTTTTACAGTTTATTTATTTGTTTTTATATGATTTAGAATATTATTACAAAAAAGCAAAATATATAGCATGTGCCTCTGTAATAGCAGCAGTACTTAATTTAATATTAAATATAATTTTTGTTCAAAAATATGGGTATATTGCGGCTTGTTATACTACAGTTGTAAGTTATTTGCTTTTGGTTTTAATTAATTATATATTCAGTGGAAAACTTAATGTAGCTAACGTTTATAGCGTGAAGTATATAATAGGGAGTATAATTGCAGTGGGGATATATGCGATTAGCATGATGTTATTAAAGGATTGTATTATACTTAGATATGTGCTGTTTATTTTGATATCTGTACTGCTATTAATGCTTGAATGGAAGGATATCAAAGTGATGATAAAAAATTTGAGGAGATAAAATTATGAATAAGATAATTATCCCCACAGGATATATGGGATCAGGTTCTTCGGCAATTACAGATATATTGTCTGAATTTGAAAGTTATAGGGCAAAAAATGGTTCTTTTGAATATGTTTTTATGCATTGTCCTGGTGGCATGTTTGATTTGGAAGATAAACTATTGATTGGGAACAATGCAGTACGTAGCGATGAAGCGTTACATACTTTTTATAAAACAATGACAGAGCTTTATAATGACAAATTATGGTGGCCGGCAAATTATAAGAAGAAAATCGGACAAGGATTTATGGATGCTACAGAAGAGTATATAAAGGATTTAATACAATATACACCTGATACATATTGGTATATGCAGGAAAAATATACATTTTCAGTGTTTTTCAAAATGTGCTTGAGAAAGCTAGTTAGTTTGATTACCAATAATAAAATAGTAATGGATCGTCCGTTGATATATAAGCCTATGTGGATATCTCTTGTGAATGATCAGGAATTTTATGAAATAACACAGAAGTATTTAAGAAAAATATTTATTCACCTTGGTATTGAAAAAAATAATTTGATATTAGACCAATTGATACTACCGTTTAACTTAAATAGAGTAGGACATTATTTTGATGAAAATGTGGAATGTTTTGTAGTAGAAAGAGATCCTAGAGATGTGTTTATTTCTAATAAATATGTATGGGCTAAAAAAGGAGAAAATGTTCCGTATCCGACAGAAGCAAAAGCTTTTTGCAAATATTATAAAAGACTCAGAAATATGGAGAAAGGATGCGTACATAATGAACATATACATAGAATTAATTTTGAGGATTTAATATATCATTATGATGAAATGATTGAAAAAATATGCAATATATTACATATTTCCTCAAAAGAACACGATATGCCTAAAAAATATTTCAATCCACAAAAATCAATAAATAATACACAGCTATTTCTAAAACAGGATTTTTGCGATGAAATGAGTATTATTGAAAAAGAATTAAAAGAATATTTATATCGTTTCCCATATCAAAGAACCGTAGATATGGAAAAAATATTTTAGGAGATTTATTATGAAAGTGGCATTGGTATTAGACGGGATTGGAGCAGGCGGAATTGAGAGAGTAGCAATTCAGTATGCAAAGATGTTTATAGATTTAGGGTATGAAGTAGATATATATAATTTAAAACCTAAAGCTAACGGATTAGAGAAAGAATTCCCAGAAGCGTGTAAATTTTATTATAAGAAAGTTTCCGATTATTTACTTCCAGATAGATATATGTTGTTAGTTAAGCGGTGGCGTTGGGGAAAATACGTGTATCCTGTTGTTTATTTAGGAACATTATTAGCAATGTACGCTTATAGATTAACAATGAAAAAAAGAAAAAAATATGATATAGGAATCGCTTTTTCAGGCCATTTTAGAGACTTGTCGTTTGTTGCATATAATTTTATTTTAAGTGAAAAGAAAATGTGTTGGCTCCATGGTTCGTTGATGAGTTATTTGATTTTATCTAGTACATTTGGTGATTTATATAGAAAAATCAAGAATTTGTGTACATTATCGACGGATAATGAAATTGCCGCAATGGATGCAAATCGATTTTTAAACGGATTGAATATAAACAAAATATATAATCCAATAAGTTATCAAAAAAAAGAATTGGATATCCAAGTTGTAAATGATAATAAAAATACGTATGGTGAATACTTACTTATGATAGGTAGATTCGATCAGGACAAGGATCAAAAAACAGTTATTTATGCTATGAAAGATTTAGTGGAGAACTATGGAATACAAGAAAATTTAGTATTGATTGGAGAAGGTTCTACATTGGAAGAGTGTAAAAAATTGGTTAAAAAGTTAAGCTTAGAGGAAAGAGTATTTTTTACTGGTGTTCGTTATGATGTACAGAATTATTATGCTACAGCTAAATTGTTTATTCATTCTAGCAAATTAGAAGGTTTACCAACAGTCTTATTGGAGGCGATGAAATATGGTTTGCCCATTGTAGCTACTAATAGTAAACCTGGGGTACCTGAAATATTGAAAAATAGTGAGTATGGAGAAATTTGCGAAGTTGGGGATGCATCAGGTATGGCAAAATCAATATTTGATATGTTGTCTGATGAAGAGAAGATGAGATTGTACCGCGAAAAAGGAACAGAACGATTGAGAGATTTTGAATATGAAAATATAAAAAAACAATTAGAAAAGATTATTGGACATTTACAGTAAGACACAATAGGGAGGAAGGATAGTTTTGAAAAGAAAAAAAATAATAACGAGAATATGTGCAGCCTTAATGGTTGTCACAATGGGAGTATCAATGGTGTCAGGAACGAAAGTGTTGGCGGCAGAGGAGTTATTGACTGCGCCCTCGGTAGATAGTTCAGATGAAATTGCACAACAAAATGAGATAGAAGATAAAGCAGATGCAGTGACAGAAGAGAATAGTGATGATAGTGTTTTGGAAAGAGAAAACATTTCTGCTGATGGCGTTGCAGAAGAGGTGGAGGAATCAGTAAATGATTCAACAAAACCTTTAATCCAATATTTATATGTGGAAAAGCCTAATTTGTCGGTAGGTGAGAAACAAAAAATTGTAGTTTCAGTAGCAGAAAATACAGAGGTTAACGGAGTGTCTCTGATATATCAAAAAGAAGAAACCTCAGAAATTTTAGAGACATATTCGGTTAATGAAGCAGATGGGGCAAATGAATTTGATATTTTATTTCCAAATGAATCAGATATGGGAACATATTATATTCAAGGAGTAAAAATATATAATGGAAGTGAAGAGATAGTATACAATTTTAAAGAAATAGGAATCGATGCTAAATTTGGAGTAGAAGAATATTGTGAAACAGAACCAGATGCAATAGTGGAGAATGCTGATAATTCAACAGCAGTCTCCGATGAGGCGGGAATTTCAGTAATGTCTTTAGATGATGAAGGCAATATTGAGGATAATACAGAAGTAGAAGAAAGTGTAAATAAAGAAATAAACAGCGAAAATGATATTGCGGTTTATTCTGAGAATACAGAAAAAACTGCAAAGCCTTATGTCATTGTTCTGGATCCAGGACATGGAGGGTATGATGGAGGTGCAAACGGTAATGGAGTAAATGAAAAAGATTTAACATTAAAAATAGCTAAATACTGTAAAAAATATTTAGAGCAACAAGGAAATGCTAAAGTATATATGACTAGGAACGATGATACATATGTTAGTTTGGCTGGGAGAGTAGACTATGCAGCTAGTGTTAATGCGAATCTTTTTGTGAGTATTCACTTAAATTCGGGAGGCGGATACGGAGCAGAAGTATATTATCCTAATAGTAATTATCGCTCAGATATTGGAAGTGAAGGAAAAACATTGGCACAAAGTGTACAAGATGAGTTAATTGCACTTGGAATTTATAGTAGGGGGATAAAAATAAGAAATAGTCAAGATTCAAAGTATCCGGATGGTTCGACACAAGATTACTATGCTGTAATTCAGCGGAGCAAACGTGCAGGATTTCCGGGGATTATAATTGAGCATGCGTTTATAGACAATTCCAATGACTTCTCTGCATATTTGAATTCCGAAGAAAAATTAGATCGATTAGGAAAAGCAGATGCAAATGGAATATTGAAATATATTAAAACTGGAAAAGGAGAATGGAAAGAAGATACAAACGGTTGGAAGTATCAGTATGTGCTTGGGGGATATGCCGTTGATAAATGGGAAAAGATAGATGGATTTTGGTATTTCTTTGATAAGAATGGATATAGAAAAACTGGTTTTGTAGAGCTTGGAAGTGTTACTTATTATTTTAATGATGAAGGGAAAATGTCAATTGGCTGGGAAAAAATAAATAACAATTATTATTATTTTAGTTCATCTGGAGCTATGCAAATTGGCTGGGTAAAACCGTATGACACATGGTACTATGTGAATTCCGAAGGAGTGATGCAGACCGGCTGGTTAAAATTAACAGAAGGAACTTATTATCTGGATGAATCTGGAGCATTAGTAGAAGGCTGGAGATGGATAGACGGAAAATGCTATTACTTTAAATCCGGAGGTTCCATGGCAAGAGATACATGGATTGGTGACAGCTATGTAGATAAAGATGGGGTATGGATAGAAGGAAAAACAAAAAATCAGGCTAAGTGGATACAAGTAGGAAATGAGAAATGGTATCGTCATGCAGATGGAAGTTATACGAGGTCAAACTGGGAAAAGATAGATGGAAAGTGGTACTTTTTTGATCAGAATGGCTGGCTAAAGAGAAGCTGCTGGGTAAAGCCATATGATACATGGTATTATGTAGATTCTGAAGGAGTGATGCAGACCGGCTGGTTAAAATTAACAGAAGGAACGTATTATCTGGATGAATCCGGAGCATTAGTAGAAGGTTGGAGAGTTATTGATGGCACAATGTGTTATTTCCGTTCTGGAGGTTCTTTGCGTTGCAAAGGTGTGACAACAATTATGGGAACTAGTGGATTGGGAACTACTAAAAATACTGTTGTGGACAAACTGGAAAAAATGTATTTAAAGAGTGGCAGAATATATCCTGCATATTATTCACAATATGGTGGAGCAGCTACAATTAGAGAATTTTGTGAGATAATATATGAAGAAGCCACAGATGAAAATGTTAAACCTGAAGTAGTATTTGGACAAGCCATGAAAGAGACAGGTTATTTACAATTTGGAGGAGATGTTCAGATAGAGCAGTTTAATTTTGCCGGATTAGGGGCAACTGGAAATGGTGTACATGGAAACAGTTTTGCTAATATTAGAGAGGGAATACGTGCTCAGGTACAACATTTGAAAGCATACGCATCTAAAGATTCTTTGAATCATGATTGTGTAGATGTGCGCTTTGGATATGTGAATAGGGGGAGTGCGCCATATGTAGAGTGGCTTGGAATAAAGGAAAATCCTAATAAAGCAGGCTGGGCTGCAAGTAGTGAATATGGAATAGATTTAGTTGAAAAATATATTAGCCCAATGTATAAACTATAGGAGAGGAGTTTTAGTTAGCGAATAATTAACTAATTGTATGGAATATGAAGCATGTATTTGTAATTTGCGCATATAAGGAAAGTCAGTATTTAGAAGAATGTATAAATTCATTGATAAGGCAAACGAAAAAAAGTAATATTATTATTGTTACATCTACACCTAATCCATATATACATAATATGGCTAATAAGTATGAAATAGATTATTATGTAAATGAGGAACAAGGTGGAATTACACAGGATTGGAATTTTGGATATAAATGTGCTTTAGAAAAATATCATAGTGAATATATTACGATAGCACATCAAGATGATTTTTATGAAACGAATTATTTATCTACTGTACTAAAAGAGGCTGAAAAAGCGTCCCATCCATTAATTATATTTGGGGATTATTATGAAATTAGAAATGGCTGTAAAGTATATAAGAATCGATTATTGAAAATTAAGCGTTTGATGTTATTACCACTTCGAATTAAAATATTACAAAAATCGAAATGGGTTAGACGAAGAATATTATCTTTAGGATCCCCAATATGTTGTCCTTCAGTTACTTTTACTACCAATAATTTGCCTGATGTAATATTTGAAAATCATTACCGCGCATGCGAGGATTGGGAAGCCTGGGAAAAAATTTCCCAATTGAATGGAGAATTTATATATATTTCTCGACCTGTAATGGGACATAGGATACACGAAGATTCAGAAACTACAGCAGCTATAGGTGATAATAAACGTACGAAAGAAGAATATGAGATGTTTTGCAAATTTTGGCCAAAGATTTTTGCGAGACTTTTATTAAAACAATATTCGAAAGGACAGCAATCGAATCAGTTAAATGTCGATAAGCTGAAGAAAAAATAAATGAAGAAATTAATTATTATTCCAGCATACAATGAAGAAAGTAATATTGTTAAGACAGTTACTGCAATTCAAAAAGATGCAAAAGATTTTGATTATGTGATTATTAATGATTGTTCAACAGATAGGACAAGGCAAATATGTGAGGAAAAAAAATATAATATAGTAAATCTTCCGATTAATCTTGGAATTGGAGGAGCTGTTCAAACTGGATATAAATATGCATTGGAGCATTCTTATGATGTGGCAGTTCAAGTAGATGGAGATGGACAACATGATCCAGAGTTCTTAAATAAAATGGCAGATTATTTAATAAAACATAATTTGGATATGGTAATTGGGTCTAGATTTATTGAATGTGAAGGATTTCAATCGTCTAAATTGAGAAGAATTGGTATTATTTTCTTTTCAAAATTGATAAAAATTCTTACAAGAGTCGAAATAACAGATCCGACTTCTGGATTAAGAATGGTCGGAAAAAATGTAATTTCACTTTTTGCACAGGATTATCCAAGGGATTATCCAGAACCGGAAAGCGTTGTTGCTGTAATACGAAGAAATATGAGAGTGGAAGAAATCCCGGTTGTTATGAAAGAACGAGAAGGTGGAGTTTCTTCAATTTCTATGAAAAAATCTGTATATTATATGATTAAAGTAACTTTGGCAATATTAATAGAACGGATTAGGAAGTATTAGAGGTGAAAAAATGAGTATACGACTTCAAATTATTATAGCAGTATTTATTATTGGTGCCTTAGTAGTAATCGTAAATATGATTAGAAAAAAAAGATTAGAACTTAGATATGCGTTGGCGTGGCTGCTTGTCGGTATAGGAGTATTAATATTAGATTGTTTTCCAAGTTTAATTGATTGGATAGCACAAAAATTAGGAATTGTTAATCCTGTTAATATGTTGTTTTTCTTAGGTTTTTGCTTTTCATTAATAATAATTTTTGTGTTGACTATATCAGTTTCAAGAACTTCTATTAGAATAAAACAACTGACACAGGAATTAGCTTTGTTTGAAAAAAGAGAAGACAAATAAAGCAGGTTTGAAAAAATAGAGAAGATATTTTAGGTAATGAATTAGGTAAGGAAAAAATAAATGCAATATAGAGAAAATAGGTTTGAAAAAAATATAGTAATATTAATATTTATACTAGGTATAATGCTATCTATTTTAATACCTACAGGCCAAATCCCAGATGAGTATACACATCTAACCATGATTGGGGATTCAGTAGGGGTTAAAAATTTTTCTGATAATATAATGAAAAGTGTTTCGATAGATGTGGAAAGACTAGAACAGCACTATGAAGAAAAAATAGATATGAGTCAACAAAAGAATATATTAACTCAGCCACCAATATATACTAGAAGAGAAATGTTGCCAAAGAAGTTATCCATAGCAATCTTGAAGCATTTGCCAGCTACTGTTGGAATTTATATAGGAATAATATTAGGAGTACCTGGATATTGGGTGCTTCAGTTAGGAGAATTATTTGCACTTGCATTTTATGCATATATTTGTTATATTGCATTAAAATTAATTCCGATAAAGAAAACTATGATGGCTTGGTTCATGTTGTTTCCTATGGCATTACAACAAGCTTCGAGTATAAACTATGATGCAGTTTTAATCCCGATGTGCTACCTGTATATTTCCTATATATTATATTTAAAGTATAACGCAGAAGAAATAAAACTAAATAATACATTAATATTATTGACTATGTGGCTCTTGATTACATATATAAAAGTACCCTATGTCTTATTAGTATTGCTCGTATTTCTATTACCCTTAGAAAAGGTGCATATTAGTATTGGAAAATATGAAGTTAATGAGAGAGTAATAAGAAAATGTATGCTCCCAGCTATAATTATAATGAGTGTATGTGCCGTGTTAGGAATATATTTCTTTAGAAAAGTTTGGTTTATACAAATTTTATATGGATTTGCAATGGAATGGAAAAGAGGATTGTATTTATTGTATTCTACAGGTAAAACATGGACAGAGTTTTTGTTTGTTTCGACTGTTGGAAATTTTGGTTGGCTTGATACGCCTATTTCTTTAAATGTTGCATTAATTGTTTTTGGAGTAGTAATTGCATTTGCGCTTATAGATGAAAAAAAAGAAAAAAAATGTATGAATATAAAAGACGTAATAGTAATTGAAGGAACGGCTATTATTTTATGTGTGTTTGTAACATTAGCATTAGTCAATCATACAATTATGGTTATCTTATATGGAAGTGAGGCGGCAAGCGGGACATATGAAATTAGAGAGGCTTTATATCAAATTCCATATATAGGTGGAGTTCAAGGCAGGTATTATCTTCCAATATGTTCATTATTTTTTATTCCACTACCTTCTCCGATATGTGTTAGTATAAAAAAACAAAATAAACTATTGAATATTGTTGGAATAATAATATATATATATATTATTACAGTTTTGATAAAGCGATATTGGGGAGTCTAATGCTGAAACGGAGGAAAAATAATGAGAAGAAATAAAGGAATCGATATTGCAAGAGCGATTGCAATAATGTCAGTATTAATATATCATTTTTATGTTCTTGTTGATGGAAATAGATACACAGATTATCCGATTGTTCATGGATTGATTCTTGTTGGCGGTGAAATAGGAGTAACATTGTTTTTTATCATCAGCGGGTACGGCATTTTTTTGTCTATAAAACGGATGGAAGAAAAAGATTATTTTGACTATTGGAAGTTTATGAAGAAAAGATGTGTAAGGATTTTACCACAGTATTATCTTTCATTATTAGTTATAATATTTATAGGCTCTCAGGGATTTGTGCTCAGTAAAGATGGAGTCTGGCATATAATAACGCATGCATTGCTAATTCATAATTTTTTTCCATCTACATGTGGATCAATCAGCACTGTATTGTGGACTATGGGAGTGATATTCCAATTTTATTTAATAGCATATTGGTTGTATAAGGCAGTAAAAGGGAAACCTGTAATAACGTTGTTACTATCAATTATATTTACAGTTGCTTGCAAAATATTAATTTTCCATTTTGTGTTTAAGCAAATGCATATAGAAAATTCATATTATTTTATTTATGGTCGTCAATTATTTACAGCGATTGATAATTTTATGATTGGAATGTTTTTAGCATGCTATGAAGACAAAATAAAAGTGAAAAAAGTTTCTAAATATCTGATTATCATTGTTACTGTAATTATTACATGTGTTTGGTGTATAATGCCGCAGGCATCATACAGACATAGTGATAGTTTAAGCGGTTATATTTGGAGTAGTGTTTTAGCAGTACTATTAGGTATAATGGTATGGTTTTTAGGGACTTATGAATATAAGAAAGATACAAAAGTATTAAAGAGTATTATGTTTATCTCAAAGTATCAATACGGTATCTATTTGTGGCATTTTGTAGTTGCTGCTAATTTAATACAAAATAGTCCGGCATTTAATAAACTAGCACAAAATAGTTTTTTGGGATTAACGTTTATATTATGTGTAATTTGTGTGATAGTAGGATATATATCTACAATAACTTTGGAAGCACCGGATTATGCTAAAGTTTTTAGTAGAAAGTAGGGAAATTAAATGTTTTCTAAGATACAACAAAAAAGATTAGGGATTTACTATATAGTAGATGAGTGTCGTCAGAACAGAAGCATCTTGACGATAAAAGGTTGGATGTGTTCATCAAAATACAAATTAAAAAATGTCCATTTTTTGATTGAGGATCAAAATAAAAACAGATTTTCAATAAAGGGAAAATATGGGATTATAAGAAATGATGTATATCAAGAATTAAAGTTGGATAATGCTCAAAAAAGTGGGTTTTATGCACAGGCAGTTGTGGAAAATATCAAAGAATATAGCGTGTGGATTGTTTTCACATATGAGAATAAAAGGTATAGATTACATCTTGGAAAAGTTGTAAACGATGAAGAGAGCAGTAAAGATGCAGAAGGTCGAATTGCAGAAATTGAGTCTACAGAAAAAGTAATCGATATTGTGGAAAAATTAGAAAAAAAGAACAGTTGTATATTCAAATTTCCAAAAGAGTATTATGCACAGAGTGTTGATATTATTGTACCTGTATACAATGGTTATCAGTATTTAGAAAAGTTGTTGACATCTATAAAGTTAACAGATATGAATTACAGATTGATTTTGATTAATGATAAAAGTCCTGATACTCGCGTTGAAGATTATCTGGAAGCATATGCCAAAGAAAATGATAATGTAATACTATTGAATAATGAAGAAAATTTAGGATTTGTTCAGACGGTCAACAGAGGATTTGCTATTAGTCAAAATCATGTTGCACTTGTGAATACGGATGTGGAACTTCCAAGTCAATGGCTTGAAAGATTAATGCTCCCAATATTTGAAAATAAAGAGATAGCATCGACGACACCTTTTACGACTTGTGGTACAATTTGTAGTTTTCCTAAATTCGGTTATGATAATAAATTATTTTTGGATTTAACTGTAGAACAGATTGACAGCGAATTCAAAAAGATACAGCCAAGATATGAAGAGTTGCCAACCGGAGTTGGTTTTTGCATGGGAATCAATAGGGAAGTTCTTCAGGAAATTGGTAATTTTGATGCAAAAACGTTTGGAAAAGGTTATGGAGAAGAGAATGACTGGTGTCAACGTGCAATAGAAAAAGGATATAAAAATGTTCATGTAGAGAATCTTTTTGTTTTTCATAATCATGGTGGAAGTTTCAAAAGTGAAGATAAAAAAAGATATTTAAAAGAGCATGAAAAAAAGTTATTGCAGAAACATCCGGCTTATAGCAGTGATGTTGCGAAATTTTGTGCACAGGATCCTAATAAGGATATAAGACAGAGTGTAGAGTTTGAATTATTACGTAAATATAAAACAGAAAAAACTATTCTTGCGTTTGACCATTCACTTGGAGGAGGGGCAACTAAATATTTAGAAAATAAGAAGAAGCAATGCCTGGCTGAAGGTAAGGAATTTATTATTATTCGTTATGATTATCTGAAAGATTTATTTAAAATTAGTTACTATTGGAAAAATGATGAATTAAAGATGCAATATAATGATACAAAAAATTTACCAAGGATATTGGAATATTTGTGTATCGATGAAATTTGGATTAATGAATTAGTAACTTATCCAGTATTGTATGAGCAATTAAAAAATATAAAAGAAACAGCTAAAAAGAATAACATTCCTGTAAAAATGTTATTCCATGATTTCTTTGCAGTTTGTCCTACAATTAATTTACTTAATAATGAAGATAAATACTGTGAGTTGCCATCGTGTGAGACTTGTAATCAGTGCTTGAAAAATAATAAATCATTACAGGCGTTGGATTATGGTTCCATGGAACAATGGAGAGAGGAATGGAAAACATTTTTAAGATCTTGTGATGAGGTTGTTGTATTTTCTAATAGCACTAAAGAAATTGCTGAAAAAACATTTGGCATGTTAGAGAATATTGTAGTGATTCCGCATCAAATAGGATACATGCCACGGATAGAAAAGAAAAATAAGACTACGAAGACCTTGAATATAGGACTTTTAGGAGTTTTGACAAAGCACAAAGGTGGAGATATTGTTGCACAACTAGTAGATCGAATTGAAAAAGAAAATTTAGATATACGGATAAAATTGATTGGAACTTCATGTGTTGATATTAATAGTCCGGTATTTAGTCAGACAGGAGCATATACAAGAGGATCAATCCCTAGGTTGACTTTAGAAAACGATATAGACGCATTTTTGATACCATCAATATGGCCGGAAACATTTTCATATACAACAGAAGAAATTATGAAGATGGGAATGCCTGTTATGTGTTTTGACATCGGGGCACCAGCTGAACGAGTGAAAAAATATGAGAAAGGAATTATTATCCCAAAGATTTCAGCAACGTCTGTGTATGAGACAATAACGAGAAATCAAGTTATTAAAGAGTGCTGTAATAAAAAAATAAATACTCAAAAAATACTTTTTGTGGTTCAGGAAGTTACATTTTCATCAAGATATCGAATTGATCATTTGAGAGAGCAATTGATACGAAAAGGAATTTCATCAGATTGTGTATCGATAAAAGATGTTAAAAAATGTAATTTGAAGCAATACAATAGTGTAGTTGCTTATAGAATTTCGGATTTTGATAAACTGAAGAGATTAAAAAAGAAAGTACAGAAACTGAACAAAAACATATTTTATGATATTGATGATTATATTTTTAATTATGAGGATATTAAAGATATCGGTTTTTTGAAAGGAAAAGAATATAGAAATTACGAAAATTATACAAAATTGATTAAAAGCTGTATGACCCTTTGTGATGGATATATTGTGTCTACTTTAAGTTTAAAGAAAGTGATAGAAGAACAGTTCCCCGGAAAAATGGTGGTTATTAATCGAAATGTAGCAAGTATGGAGATGACAATTGCTTCATTGACAGTAGATAAGGTTGAAAAAGATTATATTACATTAGGGTATTTTAGTGGAACAAAGACTCATAATGATGATTTTGAAAGTATCAAAGAAGAATTACTTGATATCATGAGAAAAAATGTCAATGTACATTTGTTAATAGGCGGGCAAATTGAATTACCAGCAGAATTTAATGAGGTAAAAGATCAGATTGAGACATTTAAGTTTGTTGCCTGGCAAGACTTACCACAACTTATAGCTAAAGCGGATATTAATTTAATGCCTTTAGAAAATATGATGTTTCATGAATGCAAATCTGAAAATAAGTGGATGGAAGCTGCTTTAGTGAACGTTCCAACAATTGCGAGTTGGAATAATGAATTAGCAACTGTAATAAAAGATGGTGTGGATGGATTTTTGTGTAAAAATTCAGAAGAATGGACAAACAAATTGCAACAGCTTGTTAAAAATGAAAATTTAAGAAAGCAGATAGCGCATGACGCACATGAAAGAGTTATGAAAGAGTATATGACAGATGACATGGAGATGGAAGTGTTCAAGACAATAGTAGGATAATGAGGAAAATTTGTAATGTTAAAAAAGCTATTAAAGAGAAAAATTGTTGCATATGATGAATCAGCCACTAATTTAAAAAGGGGGGCTGATTCACAAAATGAACCAGTAATTATTGTAGAGAAAGTGATAGAAAAATCATCTTTGTTTAACAGTGAATGGTATTCGGAAATGTATCATATAAATAAAGAAGAAGCAGTAAATCATTATTTGAATATTGGATGGAAATTAGGATATGATCCTTCGCCATTTTTCTCAACAGAAAAGTATTTGGAAAATAATCCAGATATTATAGATTATAATCCATTGTTGCATTTTGAGTTGTATGGGAAAAAAGAAGGGCGTTTGTTTGGTCCTCCCAACAATGTTAACTGGTTTTCTGACGGAATGAAGTATTATTCAAGTGTAGACAATTGGAATTTACAGAACGATTTAATAGCTACCATTATCATTGTTATAACAGAATATATTGATCAACTAAAAGAAAATCTAGATTCTATTTTACACAATACAGATAATCGACATAAAGTTATGATAATTAATGACAGTGGATTGAAAACGGAGATTGTTGACATCTTAAATTATTACAAAGGGATAAATAATTGGAAAATAATAAATCATAGTACCCCAATAGGATATGGTTCTAGTATAGATACTATAATGTCGTTAATAGATACAGAAATAGCTGTTTTATTATCACCTTATACAATTGTAACACAGCAGTGGTGTGAAAAATTAATTATTCCTTATACGAGAAATGATAATATTGCAAGTACACATCCTTTTACGAATTATAAGTCAATTTTCAATTTTCCAGGAGTGTATGAAAGAGAGTGGAAAAGTAATAAGTGCAATCATATCATAAATAGCTTTAATAAATTGATTTTTTCAGATTTGTGTGAGAGTCTTTATAGCATTCCAGTTTGTATGTCAATTAATATGAAAATATGGAATAAAATTGGAGGATTTGAAGAAAAAAACTTGGAAAACAATATTTCGCAAGCCATGGATTGGTGCTTTAGAGCAACGAATTGTGGATATAGTCATAAATTAATTCCTAATTTATATGTTCCATATATAAAATCTGATTTAGGAAAATCATTGGGACAAAGTGAAGTGTATAAAAAAGATGAAATGAAATTGCAGGAAAAATATCCTGAAATAATGAATATTCAATATCCTAAGTTCATACGAAAAGATACATGGAAAAATTATAGATTTTTAGCAGGATTAGCTCTATCTGCAAAAAAATTATTGCTAATGATAGATATTGCCTTGGACAAGAATGAACATAGTGGAGCATTATATTATGCAAATAAAAAAATAGACGAGTTTGAAAAAGATGGCTTTTTTGTATTCACTCTTAAATATAAGTCTAGAACTGATAAGTGGAGCATATGCTCTAATAGTATTCGGACAGGTGTTGAATTACAATTAAGAAATTTGTCGGATTTGAATTTGTTGTTTAATAATGTGAAAGTCGACACAGTTTTTATTAATAATTTGGCTTTCAACGCTTCACCGGAAGAATTTGTTGATAATATATCAGTTTTTAAAGATTTGTATCATTTTAAAATAATATATGTTTTTCATGATCATTTGAGTTTATGCCCATCGTATTTTTTGTTGAATGCTGACAATAAACCTTGCGGATTACCTGATAATATAGAGATATGTAATGAATGTTTGGCACGGCCTAACCATAATCAACCAATTCGACGAACGAATTTGGAGTCTTGGAGAAATTGCTTTTGTGATTTATTTACAAGAGTTGATGAGTTCATATTTTTCTCAAATTATACAAAAGAGCTTGTAACTAAAATATATCCAATCACTAAGAATGGAAAAGTAATTTATCATAGTTCTACATTGAGTAAAAACGCAACACATTATATTGCACCTGAAAATAGTGATTCAATTAATATTGGATTTGTCGGAAGATATGATGTACCTAAAGGGGCGAAGTATTTTGAAGAATTAATGGATTTGTTGAAAAAGGAATATAATGTAAAACCGTTAATTATAGGGCCATCGGTAAAAGAGACAGAATTTGAAGCGACAGGGTATTATGATAAGGAAGAACTTGGAAAAATTCTAACAGAAAAAAAGATTAATTTTGTAGTATTTCCAAGTATTTGCAATGAAACTTTTTCATATGTTGTTCAAGAACTGATGCTGTTGAATGTACCGATTGTTTCATTTAAATGTGGAGGTCATGCAGAAAGAGTGGCAAAATATTCACTGGGTGAATTGGCAGATGAGACAAGTGTTGATTCATTATATTCTGCATCATTAAAGATGATTGAAAAGTTAGGCTTAATGAATTGCAGAAATAAAGATATATAAGATTTAAGCAGTAAAGATAATATTAGGGCAAAAAAGATTGAAATGTAAAGTGTAATTGATGTATATTAGCAGTATCAGAAGATACTGCTAATATACGTTAAAGGGGTAGAAAAATAGTGCAGAATAAATTAAAAAAAATATTTGGCAAGATAAAACGTGAAGGGTTGATAAATGCAATACAAAATTATGTGGATAAGGAAGCAACATTAAAAAAAGAACTAAAGATTATACGTGACTATCATTTAATAAACGAAGAGGAAAGAAAACAACAGAAAGAGTTTAAGTTTGAATGTGAAGAGAAGATTAGTATTATTACACCTCTTTATAATACACCTAAAGATTTTTTAATACAGTTGATAGATTCTGTGGAAAAGCAAACGTATTCAAATTGGGAGTTGTGCCTGGCAGATGGAAGCGACTTGGATCATGAATACGTGAGAGAGATATGTATGAAATATATGGAGGCAGATAATCGGATTATATATAAAAAATTAGAAGAAAATGAAGGTATTGTAGGCAATACAAATAAAGCAATACAGATGGCAACAGGAACATATTTGGGACTTTTAGATCATGATGATATCTTGCATGAATCAGCATTATATGAATGCATGAAAGAGATACAGAATAGTGCAGACTTTATATACACAGATGAAATGAAGTTTGAAAAAAAAATAGAAGATTCAATTGATATTGTGTGTAAGTCTGGATTTGGAAAGGATGAATTAAGGTCTCATAATTACATTTGTCATTTTGTTGTTTTTAAGAAACAGTTGCTAGATAATATGACTGAATTTTATAGACGAGAATATGAAGGAAGTCAAGATTATGATATGGTGTTGCGATTGACTGAAAAAGCAGAGAAAATCGTCCATATTCCTAAGATATTGTATTATTGGAGAGTCCATGCAGGATCTGTTGCTCAGAATCTCTCAGTAAAACAATATGCAGTAGATGCAGCTATCAAAGCCATATCGGATCAATTAAAAAGAAGCGGAGAAAAAGGAACTGTAAAATGTAATTTGCCATATGAAACCATATATAGAATAGAATATGAAGTTCCGCAAACACCAGTAGTCAGTTTGTGTTTGTGGACAGAAGAAAAAATAGATTATCAAGTATATATCAAAGAACTTTTGAAAAAAACAAGTTATAGGCCTTTGGAAATTATTACAACAGCAGAGATGAGTTTTGATTATGATGAAGAGCAGATACAAATTATAACTTTGAGAAAAAATGATTATAAGAACCGGTATGAATGGTTTGAAAATGCAAGAAAAAGTATGACTGGACAATACGAAGTGTACATGAATTGTGAGTGTATTCCTGAAAGGAAAGAATGGATAGAAGAGTTATTAATGTATGCAAGCCGTCAGGATGTAGGTGTAGTAGGTGTGAGCATAAAAAATAGTGAGGAACAGGTTGTGTTTGGAGGGGGAATTCTTGACAAAGAAGAAGGAATTCATATTATGAATGAAGGTTTAGAGTGGAGAGAACAAGGATACGAGGCAAACATGCGACATGTACGGAATACCACGCTATTGACAAGTGTGTGTATGATGATAGCAAAAGAAAAATTAGATGGAGCAGGAGGATTTCAAACTGATTTAGGTGACTGTGCTGATATAGATATATGTTTGAAATGTCTAGAGAAACATTACTGGAATGTATGGAATTGTTTTGCAGTTATGAAGTATACTGGAGATAAAAGTATCAAAGATTTTTGGAACAATGATGATTTACTTTTTGAGCGATGGAAAGACAGAATTGAACGAGAAGATAATTATTATCATCCATTATTGAAAAAACTTGGTAAGATATAGGTGGAAAAATGGGAACAACACAATTGGTAAAAAAAGCAATAAAGGCAGTGAAAGAAGAAGGAATACAAGGCTGTGCAAAAAAAACAAAGAGTTATCTTGAAAATCAAAAAAGATTAAGACGGAAAATCGAAAAAAAATACAAGGACATATTATTCATAAGTGGCTGCGGAGAAGATTTGCCACATCCATGGCGTTATCGCGTAAAGCATCAGAGAGAACAATTGGAAGCATACAATTATTCCACAGACGAGGTATATTTTACACAATTAGATATTGATCAAATCAGATATTATCGGGCATTTGTATTTTTTAGATGTCCAATGACAGAGACAATAGGCACATTTGTTGATTTGGCAAAACAGTTAAATAAAACAATCATTTATGATATAGATGATCTGGTAATAGATACTCAATATACAGATCAGATAAAATATGTGATGGCAATGCCGGAAGAAGATAAAAAGGCATATGATAATAATGTTAGGAATATGCAGAAGCTGCTTAGAAAGTGTGATTTTGCAATTACATCAACAGATTGTCTGGCAGAAGAGTTGAGAAAATATATTCCGAAGGTATATATTAATCGTAATGTCGCTTCTGAAAAAATGATTCAATTATCAAAAGAAGCAATTGTTAAGATTGAAAAAGATAATACAAAAGTAAAAATAGGTTATTTTAGTGGAAGTATTACTCATAATGCAGATTTTGAAATGATAAAACCGGTTCTTATAGAAGTCTTGAAAAAGTATGAAAATGTCGAGTTATACTTGGCAGGAGAACTGGATTTGCCGGTAGAGTTAAATCCATGGAAAGAAAGAATAAAAAAATATCCATTTGGAGACTGGAAAAAACTTCCTGAGATATTAGCGGAGATGGATATTAATCTTGCACCATTGGAAGATACAATTTTTAATAAAGCAAAGTCGGAAAATAAATGGACGGAAGCTGCACTGGTAAAGGTTGCGACAATAGCTAGTGATATTGGAGCATTTCATGATTGTATCAAGAATGGCGAGACAGGAGTTTTATGTAAAGATAATAACGAATGGAAAGTAGAGTTAGAGCGTTTGATTACAGATTCGTTATATCGAAAAAAATTGGGAGAACAAGCATATCAATATTGTATTACACATTCTTCAACTGTTCGTAGCGGCAGCTATTTGACAAGAATCATGGGGAATAAATTGAATGATAACTATATATTTGTATTGCCGGGGCTGGAAATCAGTGGTGGAATAAAAGTAGCACTGAAACATGCCACTATGTTACAAAAAGCAGGAAAAGATGTTGGATTATTTTTATTAAGTGGAGAACAGAAGTGGTGCGAATTTGAAGGATATAAAATTCCAGTAATTAATTTGGAAGATACAGAGATACGTGGGAAAATAAGATATATGATAGCTACAATGTGGACAACGGTAGATATTGTAGAGCAATGTATTGGAGCAGAAATTAAGATGTATCTTGTGCAAAATTGGGAAACGGGATTTTATACCGAAGGAGATCCGTTAAGAATAAGAGCAAATCAATCCTATATGCCAGGGGAAAATATGAATTTTTTAACTATTTCAAAGTGGTGTCAGCAGTGGTTAAAAGAGCAGTATGGACATGAATCGAACTATGCTCCGAATGGTCTGGAGACGGAACGATTTGCATGTCATAAAAGAGAGCTGACCGGAAAAATCAGGATACTTATTGAAGGGGATTGTGCGGTAGATTATAAAAATGTGGACGAGGCTTTTGAAATAACAAATGAATTAGACCGAAATCAATATGAAGTATGGTATATGTCTTATAATGCAGAGCCTAAATCATGGTATAAAGTAGAACGATTTCTGCACAAGATTCCATATGAAAAGGTTCCAGAGATATATACCCAATGTGATGTGCTTTTAAAAACGAGCTTATTAGAAAGTTTTTCTTATCCCCCGCTTGAAATGATGGCTACAGGTGGATATGTTATTGCTGTGCCGAATGGTGGAAATGTTGAATATTTAAAAGATAGAGAAAATTGTCTATTATATGATGCTGGGAATATAGAAAAAGCAAAACTGTTATTACAAGAGCTGCAGGAGGATCGAGTATTACAAGAAGTATTATACGAAAACGGTCAAAAAACGGCGCAAGAGCGTAAATGGGAGAATATTGAAAATAATATTTTAAGTATGTATCGTGTTAATTAAATTGAGAACTTGTTAAATGAGAGGAATAATGATATACTAAAAAAGATTGTTTGACCATATTAAGAAAAAGTGGAGGAAAGAAAGTGTCAATATATATACAGAATTTTAAGAAGTTTCGTCCATTGCTGGGAGAACTTATTGCACGTGATATAAAAACAAAATACAGAAAATCAGTGTTAGGAGTATTATGGACATTGTTAAATCCACTGTTTATGATGATTATTTTGTCAGTAGTGTTTTCTAATTTGTTTAAATTTGATGTGGAATATTTCCCGGTTTATTTATTAAGCGGACAATTGATATTTAACTTTTATTCAGAAGCCACAACGGCATCTATGTCAGCAATTATGGACAATGGACCATTGTTGAAGAAAATATATGTACCGAAATATTTGTTTGTATTATCTCGAGTATTTTCAAGTACAATTAACCTGTTGGCATCATTTACGGCTTTGATTTTAGTGATGCTTGCAATGAGAGTAGAATTGCACTATACAGTACTTTTAGTACCTATTCCACTGATATTTATTGTGTTATTTTCATTGGGAGTAGGATTAATACTATCAGCGATTACTGTGAAATTCAGAGATATTATGCATTTATATTCTGTGTTTGTGACAGCACTTATGTATTTAACGCCAGTTATTTATCCAATGTCAATTTTACCGGCATGGTTAACACCGATTGTAAAATTGAATCCTATAACGAACATATTGCAAATGTTTAGAAATGTTATGATATATAATTCATTACCAAGTATTGCATCAATGATAATTGCCATTGTTGAATGTTCGATTATGCTGGTATTTGGACTATATGTGTTTTACAAAAATCAAGATGACTTTATATTGTATATATAAGGAGAGAAAGTATGGAGAATCAAGAAGTGATTCGTGTTGATCATGTATCGATGCGTTTTAGTCTTGCATCAGAAAGAGTAGATAATTTTAAAGAATATGTTATTAAAACGATAAAGCGACAATTATCGTATGGAGAATTCTGGGCTTTGAAAGATGTAAGCTTTAGTATTAATCGTGGAGACGCATTAGGATTAATTGGTTTAAATGGTAGCGGAAAAAGTACAATGTTAAAGGTTATAGCCGGAGTGCTAAAACCAACAAAAGGAAGCGTATCTGTGAATGGAACTGTTGCACCGCTAATTGAATTGGGTGCAGGATTTGACATGAATCTTACTGCAGAAGAGAATGTTTTTTTGAATGGAGCATTGCTTGGATATTCAAGACAAATGATGGAGCAGTATTACGATGATATCGTTGAATTTTCAGAGCTTCATGATTTTATGAATGTACCTGTTAAGAATTTTTCTTCAGGAATGGTTTCAAGACTAGGATTTTCAATTGCAACAATTGGTACGCCGGATATTTTAATTGTAGATGAAGTTTTATCAGTAGGTGATTTTAGATTTCAGGAAAAATGTCAAAACCGTATAAAACGTATGTTGGATGCGGGCACAACATTATTATTTGTTTCACATAGCATTCAGCAGGTAGAAGAATTGTGTAATAAAGTAGTGTGGCTGGATAAAGGTGTAGTGAAGATGTTTGGTGAATCAAAGAACATTGCTGAGATATACAGTGCTTCATAGGATAGGAGTTAAAAAGATGAAATCAAAAATAAAAGTTATTGTGATTGGTTTGATTATTCTTTGTCTGGCAGGTGTATATGCAATTATTGATAAAGCAGTATCTATTTATGATACATCTTGTGATACAAGTGCATTCCAATCAATTACCTTAGAACAAGGGAAAAAGTTAGAACAATCATTTGTATGTAAAGAGAATCATATGGATGGCATTTCGTTGAAAGTTGCGGCAGATGGAGTTTTGGATAAGAGCCAGGTGGTAATGGCGTATAAAATAATAGAAAAGGATTCAAAAGAAGTAGTTGCACAAGGAAAAACAGATTTAAAGAAAGTGCGAAATGGTAAATTTTTTAAAATTAAATTTGATAGAATTGATGCAACTAAAGATAAAAAGTATATGTTGGAGATGTCAGTGCAGGAATGTCCGACAGGAAGTATTCGAGTGTTTTATACACCAGGTTCCAATGAGAATGCAACACTTATCTATGCTAGTCAAACAATAGAAGGTGTTGGTGTTATTAGGTCATTAACACATCGATTCGATTTAGAAACATTTATTGTGACATTATGCTTTGCAGCATATATAATATTATTTATGAGATGGCTTTATAAATTATTTGAATAAGGAAGAGGGCAGAAGTAATTCTGCCCTTGTTTTGCATAGGTGAAAAAATGAAAAAAGGAATTATAAAAAAGGGAATTCAGTTTTATAAAAGATATGGAATACGTGGTGGAATTGCTACTTTAAAAGGACAAGGTCAGATAAAGGATAAAAATTATGCCGCGTGGTATGAAAAAAATAAAGTTAGTGAGGAAGAACTGGCGAAACAGCGAAATAAAGAATTTCCATATATGCCTCTATTTAGCATTTTAGTTCCAGTATATAATACACCAATCCCTTATTTGCGGGAAATGCTTGATTCAGTTCGGAATCAAACTTATCAAAAATGGCAATTGTGTATTGCGAATGCAAATCCAGAAAATGAAGAGGTTGCTCGAATTTTAAACCAATATATAGAAATGGATAAAAGAATTCAAGTTGTAAATGTGCCTGAAAATCTGGGAATAGCACAAAATACCAATAAAGCTTTAAGTATTGCAAAAGGAGATTATATCGGGCTTTTGGATCATGATGATATGCTTGCTGCGGATGCATTGTTTGAAGTGGCAAAAATTATCAATGATAAAAATGTAGATGTTATTTATACGAATGAAGATAAAATAACCATGTCTGGAGAAAAACATTTTCAACCGAATTTTAAACCAGAGTATAATTTAGATATGCTAAGATCTAATAACTATATTTGTCATTTTTTTATAGCCAAGGCACCTTTAATGAAGGAGATTGGCGGATTTAGAGGTGAGTATAACGGGGCTCAAGATTATGATATGATATTTCGATGTACAGAGCGAGCAGATAATATTGTTAGAATTCCTAAAGTATTATATCATTGGAGAATGCACGAGCAATCTACAGCAGAAAATCCTGAAAGTAAAAGGTATGCATTCGATGCTGGCAAGAAAGTTATTGAGGATCATTTGAAACGTTGTGGAGAAAGTGCAGAAGTAGAGATGACAGAATACCCAGGATTCTATCGGGTAAAATATGCAATTAAAGAAAAGCCAAGAGTGTCTGTTGTGATAGTCAAAGAGACAAAAAATATGATTCCTAAAGATACATTGATAAAAATTGCTGATGATTATGGAAGAGATAGGGTAGAGTTCTGCGTTGTAGATGGAAACTACAAAGGGGATATCGAATTTGATGGAATCTCAATCAATACTCTACCATGGAAAAAGGAATGTAATAATACGGAGATGTTAAATTACGGGATTGAAAAAACGAAAAATGAATATATATTAGTCTTGTCTTCCTATATAATAAAAGTGTCAGATAATTATATTGAAACATTTGTTTCCAATACTATGAGAAAAAATGTGGGAGCAGTTGGTGGGAAAATGTTTTTTCCTAATGGAACAATCAAAAATGCAGGTTTATTTATAAAAAAAGACGGAACTATTGAAGAAGTATTTAAAAAACTACCTCGATTATGTGTGGGGTATATGAACCGACAATCTATGCAGCAAAATATGCAGGCAATAACATTTGATGACATTATGTTCAAGAAAAGTTTGTGGGAAAAAATAAAAAATGGAATATCAAAATCTAAAAGTTTGCAAAGAGATGTAGAAATATGTACCAAAATTCGTGGGAATGATTTATTATTGGTATATACACCATGGGCGGAATCCGTGGTTAGAAAGGAAAGATAACGTAATGAAAAGGAAAATGCTTATTGTTTTATTAACAGGAGTTTTATTGTCAGTTTCAGCTTGTAGCAATTCTTCAAGTACAGATGCATCACAGTCTGATAACCAGAAAAATGAGCAACAGAAATCAGATAATGATAACCAGAAGAATGAAAAACAAGATGAACAGAGTGAGGCTGATCAGATGGAAGATGATTCTGACAAAAAAGAAGATCAAACAGTACAGGAAGATAAATCAGCAGAAATTACTATTTATACTAGCAATGATGATGCAACTGCATTTGTATCTGATAGTGTAAAGATTGATGAACTGACACCAGAGAATATTGTGAAAGTATTAATTGAGAAATCTGTATTACCATCAGATGTTCAAGTATTAAAGTGTGATAAACAGACCGTAGATGGTGTGGAAAGTCTGGAGATAGATTTCAATGAAGCATTTGGCGCATATGTTTGCAGTATGGGAACAACTGGCGAGTATTATACAATTGGAAGTGTTGTAAATACATTTTTAGATGCATATGGTTGTGAGAAGATTAAGATTACGGTGGAAGGAAATACTTTAGAGACAGGACATGCAGAATATCCTGGATATATGAATCGTTTTGAATAAGAATATATAAAAACATGGTAAAAATATGAATTCCCGGTTTTCCGTTGTGGAAAGCCGGGAGTTGCTTTATAATAAAAATAGATTTGGCATGGAGGTGGAAAAGCGATTCGATATAATATCCCGATTGGTATTTCTGAATTTGAGAAGATTAGGAAAAATGATTATTACTATGTGGATAAGACGGAACTGATTCAGGCTTTGGTGAAGACAGAACCTGCGGAGATTACACTTTTTACAAGACCTCGCAGATTTGGAAAGACGCTTGTGATGAGTATGTTGGCTTCTTTCTTTGATATTCGCAGAGATAGCAAAGCCTTGTTTGAAGGTTTGAAGATTGCTGAAGATCAGAAACTGTGTGAATTGTGGATGAATCAATGACCTGTGATTTTTCTTAGTTTTAAAGATGCAGGTGGGGAATCTGTGCGGAGAGCATGCAAAAGGCAGAAGAAAGAGCGCTGAATCAGATAGAAGAGATTCGATATGCGGATGGTATGTATGCTCAGGGGTATCAAAAAGTGCTGAAGTATGGTGCAGTATTTTATCGAAAGAGCTGTCTGGTCGGCAGATGTGAAGTATAAAGGTGTAATAAAGGTACAATGAAAAAGCCAGGTTATTATTCATCCGGAGAGTTTGCGCGGATGGCGCATGTGACTCTTCGGACAATCAGGTATTATGACAAACAGAATATTTTAAAGCCATCGTATGTGTCGGATTCAGGGGCAAGATTCTATACAGATGAAGATTTTGCCAGACTGCAGCAGATTCTTCTTTTGAAGTATCTGGGATTTACGCTAGATGATATCAGAGAGATGACCATTGATGATGCAGATTATCATTTTATGTTGAATTCATTGAATATTCAATTGAAGCTTGTGAGAGATAAGATTGAACAGATGCAGCTTGTAGAAAAAGCAATACAGGATACATCGGAACTTATTCAGAAAGAGCATACCATTGACTGGAGCCAGATGTTGAATCTAATCCATCTGACAGGTATGGAGAAGAGTATGAAAAATCAGTATCAGGATGCGTCCAATATATCAGCAAGAATTAATCTGCACAGCCTTTATTCCGTGAATAAAGAGGGATGGTTTCCATGGATTTATGAGCAGCTTTGTGTGAGAGATGGCATGAAGGTGTTGGAAATTGGCTGTGGTGATGGAACGCTCTGGAAGGAGAATAAAGATAAACTTCCAGAGAATATAGAGATTACATTATCAGATACATCAGAAGGAATGTTAAGAGATGCGAGACGTAATGTAGGGATTGGAGACCACAGGTTCCGGTTCCGGCATTTTGACTGTCACAGGATTCCATATGAGGATCAGAGCTTTGATCTGGTAGTTGCCGGACATGTATTGTTTTACTGTGAGGATATATCACAGGTGTGCCGGGAAGTAAGAAGGGTGTTGAAACCATGTGGAAGATTTGTGTGCAGCACTTATGGTAGCGAGCATATGAAAGAAGTCAGTGAATTGGTACAGAGCTTTGATGATCGGATCGTACTTTCAGCAGAAAAACTGTATGAAAGATTTGGAAGAGAGAATGGGGCTGAGATACTGGAGCAATATTTTACGGATGTTCATTGGAGAACATACGAAGATGAACTTGTAATTCCGGATCCAGAGCCGTTGATATCGTATATATTGTCCTGTCATGGAAATCAAAGCCAGTATATACTGGATCGGTATAAAGAATTCCAGACTTATGTGCGGAAAAAGACGGAAAAAGGCTTCCGGATTACAAAAGACGCAGGGGTGTTTATAGCATGGAGTTCCTGAAGATTTTCTTAAATATTACAAAAAAGTTACATTTTTTATAAAAAGTACTTGAAGGTGACCTAGGGTCACCTTTTATAATGTAATCATGAACATGCCATAACTTTAGAAGATATGGTAAAACTATGTATTGTATCTATTACAAGGAGGTTCCTATATGAAAGGAATTATTTTAGCAGGAGGATCTGGAACACGTCTTTATCCTCTGACTATGGTAACATCAAAACAGTTATTACCTATTTATGATAAACCGATGATTTATTATCCGATGTCTGTGCTGATGAATGCAGGGATCCGTGATATCTTGATCATCTCTACACCGCAGGATACACCGAGATTCAAAGAACTGTTAGGGGACGGACATCAGTTTGGTGTACATCTTTCTTATGCAGTACAGCCAAGCCCGGACGGACTTGCCCAGGCATTTATCATTGGCGAGGAGTTTATCGGTGATGATACAGTTGCTATGGTTCTTGGAGATAACATTTTCGCAGGTCATGGACTGAACAAGCGTCTGAAGGCAGCAGTAGAAAATGCTGAGACAGGCAAAGGTGCTACTGTATTTGGCTACTATGTAGATGATCCGGAGCGTTTTGGTATTGTTGAGTTCGACCATGAAGGAAAAGCAATTTCCATCGAGGAGAAGCCGGAGCATCCAAAGAGCAACTACTGTGTAACAGGACTTTACTTCTATGACAACAAAGTTGTAGAGTATGCAAAGAGCCTGAAACCAAGTGCCCGTGGAGAATTGGAAATCACAGACCTGAACCGAGTATATCTTGAGAAGGGCAACCTGAATGTAGAACTTCTCGGACAGGGATTCACATGGCTGGATACAGGTACACACGAGAGCCTTGTAGATGCTACAAACTTTGTAAAGACAGTTGAGACACATCAGCATCGTAAGATTGCATGTCTGGAAGAGATTGCATACTTAAACGGATGGATTTCAAAGGAAGAAGTTCTGGAAGTTTACGAGGTATTGAAAAAGAACCAGTATGGTCAATATCTGAAAGATGTCTTAGACGGAAAATACCGAGAGAATCTGTACTAAGATATAAGAATAAAAAACGAAGAATTTATATAAATTTTGACTAAGTAATTCAAAGGAGATTTTTAATTATGACAATTATCGTAACCGGCGGAGCTGGATTTATCGGAAGTAACTTTATTTTTCACATGTTAGACAAATATCCGGATTATCGTATCGTTTGTCTGGACTGCCTGACATATGCAGGTAACTTATCTACACTTGCACCAGTGATGGACAACCCGAATTTCCGTTTTGTAAAAGAGAGCATCACAGACCGTGAGGCTGTTTACAAATTATTTGAGGAAGAGCATCCGGACATGGTTGTAAACTTTGCAGCAGAGAGTCATGTAGACCGTTCTATCGAGAACCCGGAAGTTTTCCTGGATACAAATATCAAAGGTACAGCAGTTCTTATGGACGCTTGCAGAAAATATGGTATCAAACGTTACCATCAGGTATCTACAGATGAAGTTTACGGAGATCTTCCACTGGACAGACCAGACCTGTTCTTCACAGAGGAGACACCGATCCACACAAGCAGCCCAT
>OGDN01001534.1_pt1 | contig 37049 bp, 31 predicted proteins | sample 1570271 | NCBI WGS metagenome assembly OGDN01 (sample SAMEA4384481, study PRJEB24528) | human gut metagenome | reverse complement strand
AAAGCAACTAAAAGGCAACGCAAACCGGGCAACCCAGCGAATCACGTTGCTTTTAAAGCCGGTAACAAACTAAAAAGGCAACGCAAATCAAGCAACACGTGGAAAACCGATGCCTTTCCCAGCCCAAAAGCAACTAAAAGGCAACGCAAACCGGGCAACCCAGCGAATCACGTTGCTTTTAAAGCCGGTAACAAACTAAAAAGGCAACGCAAATCAGGCAACACGCGGAAAACCGATGCCTTTCCCGGCCCAAAAGGAGCCCCAAAGCACCAAACCCCCAAACCCCATAAAAAGGAGGAAAACAACATGCGTTTAGATAAATATTTAAAAGTATCCCGTCTCATCAAACGCCGTCCGGTGGCAAACGAAGCCTGCGACGCAGGAAGAATACTTGTCAATGACAAAGTGGCGAAAGCTTCGTTGAATGTAAAGCCGGGTGACGTGATCGAGATTCAGTTTGGAGATAAGACGACAAAAGTAGAAGTTCTTCGTGTCGAAGAGACTTATAAGAAGGACGAAGCAAAAGAATTGTACAAATATTTGTAAAAAAATTGAAATCACAATACCTGAATAACCACGTGCTTTTATATGCCTGCCTTCGCGTAGGCATATTTTTTTTCAAACAATCATAAGATGGGTTAGAAAGGGAGAAAGGATGGGCAGGAGCAAAATGGAAAGTCAGGAAAAGCGCCGGGAGCCTCATTTTGATACTCACCATATCGTGCTCAAAGAGCGGAAAAGTGCTATGCTTACCGGAGTGAAAGAAGTTCTTTCGTTCGACAGTGAAGAGGTGCAGCTCGATACGATCCGCGGGCATCTTACGATTACTGGGAAAGATTTGCATGTGCGGCGGCTGACATTGGAACGGGGAGAGGTCGACATCGATGGTACCTTTGATGAACTGAAATATTCCGATCCCCATACAATGAACGACACCAAGAGTTTTCTGGGAAGGCTGTTTCAATAACCGATGGAATTGATCCGGGGACAGATGGTATTTTTGGCGGGCTCGGTGGTGAGCGGGTTTGCCGTCATGGGATGCTATGAGATCGTGCGTGTGCTGCGTGCGTTGTTTCATTTGAAAACCGTAGGAAAATTCATGTTAGATACCATTTATTTTCTGGTGGCAGCAGTGTTTGTATTCCAGATGGTATTTTTGTGCAATTATGGGACGCTGCGGATTTTTTTTGGCATTGCTTTTGTAATGGGAGCGGCAGCTTGTCATGTCGTGCTGGGGAGAAGTGTGTCGACGGGTATTCTTCGGGTGATTTGGGGAATACGCCGAAAAATAATACAACCATGCGTTCGAAAATGTAAAAGATTACTAAAAAAAATGAAAAAAACCAAAAAAAAGCCTTGATATTTGTGGGGAAAGGCTATATAATAAAAACACGTTAGTCTACAGGGTTAGAAAAATAGTACAGTTGTAGAACAAATGAACGGATTGAGAAAAGAAAAGTAAGAAAAGTTATTAAAATGTGGGCGTATTCGCTCCAGAATGGAGAAATGAATGAAAAAAAGGAAAAAGAAGCCAAACCGTACCGGGTTGTACCTGGTCATGACGGTTGTTCTTTTGTTCTGTGCAACGCTGGGAATCCACAGCATTTCTCTTCGCGCTACCTGTAGTTCCCTCCAAGAGCAGAAAACGGAGTTGGAAGCGAAGAAAAGTGATTTGGAAAAAGAAGCAAAAAGCATCGAAGAACAGAAGAAGTACATGCAGACAAATGAATACATTGAAGAAATGGCCAGAGAAAAGTTTGGTCTGGTCTATGATGATGAGATTGTATTCAAAGCAAAGTAGAATCGTGTCGAAAAGTTTTTTTGACACGGTTCTTTTTTTGACAACATTCGAGCCGCTTATTCGTTATACTTAACGTTACGAATGAAAGCAAAGGAAAGGAGCGAGCGGTGAGATGAATGGCGCTGTGTCGAAAAAACGTTGGCTGATGGAGATTGGAATCGGATTTATGCTGGGGAGAGTGTGGGTATTTTCCATCAACCCCTTTGGATTGGCATATTTGTGTGCATCCGGAGTGTATCCGGCAGGAAGAGGGCTGGTCTTTCTTTCTGTTCTGGCAGGCTTTATCACCAAAGCGAAAGGACTGGACTTCCTACATTATATCATGATGACGGGGCTGCTTTGGTTTGTACAGAAGATCATGAAAAAAGTGGATGGCAAAGAGGGGAGCTGTCAGGCAGTGGCGGTGATCGGCGGGATTCTGAACGTGGTATTGGCGGTGACGACGGGATTTCTGCAACATGGCACTACAAGTGTAGTATTTACGACGGCGCTGGAAAGCATTTGTCTGATCGCGTTTGCCTATGTGATGCAGTGGGGACTGCGTTTCCTTTTATATGAAGACTGGGAACGGGAACTCAGTAACGAAGAAATGATCAGCGTTCTGGTGCTTGCGGCATTGAGTATTTACGGGATGCCGAGGCTGTTTGACGGCGTTTTGTCGATTGTGGAGACAATGAGCTACCTGCTTGTGCTCTTTGCCGGCTATCGTTACGGCGCTGCTGTCGGTGCTATGGCAGGTGCGGTTGGTGGCATCTTGTCAGTTGCCGGCGGAAGTGATATGATATTGATAGGAGTGTATTGTGTGCTCGGGATCACTGTGGGAATTTTCCGCGAGATCGGCAGAATTGTGAGCGCGATTACTTTTGTGGCGGCAGGGATCGTTTTTGCGTATGTCATCCGCGATGAAGTACTCGGAATTGTCGAATTGCGGGGGATGGTGTCAGCGGGGATCGTATTTTTGGCGGTTCCGCGGGAACTGGTGCGGACGATCGAGACGGATTTTATGCGGGAGCGGGAAAATCCATTTGCCAAAGCCGACCTGATGAGCCTTGCCAACGAGAAAATCGACGGATTTTCGACAGCCTTTCTGCGTCTGGCAAAGTCGTTCCGGGACTTTACCAAGTGTGAAAATCATATTTCCGGCGAAGAAATGGAACTTATTTTTGATGAGCTTGCGGATAAAATCTGCCGTGAATGTGAAAATTGCAAGTATTGCTGGGAAATGCATTACGAGGAGACGTATGACAATATCCGAAACATTCTTGCGGCCGCCAGTGAACAGGGTGTGGTCGAATGCGGGCAGGTGGATGCGTCCTTTCTGAACCGATGCATTCATTTAGAAGAATATGCGGAAAAATTAAATGAGCGCATGGCACTTGCGAGGATGAATCTCAGCTGGCGCAATAAAATGGCGGAAAGCCGGGAGGCGATGGCATCGCAGATGTATGAGATCGCTTATGCGCTGCGTGGATTTACGCAGGAACTCAATCAGACGGTGGATGTGCCGGAGGAGACAAAGAAAAAGGTATTGTATGCGCTCCGCTCGCTCGGCATACAGGTCAAAAATCTTTCCTTTCAAAAAGATGTAAAAAGCAATCTGGAAGTGTGTTTTCTGGCGAGAGCGCGGGGAAATGCCTGCATTACGAAAAAAGATGTCGCACTTGCGCTGGAATCCGTGCTTTCGACAAGGATGACAGCGGGGCGTTATGTGAAAAATGTCATTTCCAAAGAATACGAAGTGACAACGTTTGTGCAGGACGTGAATTTTAAGGCACTGACGGGACTTGCCAGAGCGACAAAAAGCGGAGAGACGGTCTCCGGCGACAATTTTTCATTTATGGAACTTCGGACCGGAGAGCTGATCATGATGCTGTCTGATGGCATGGGAAGTGGGTCAAGAGCGTGCCGTGACAGCGAAAATCTGGTCGACGTGCTTGAAAGTCTGGTAGAGGCGGGATTTCGCAAAGAGTCCGCAATTCGGCTGATTAACACATTATTTGTCATGTCTTATGAAGGAAAAACGTTTACAACACTTGACATGACGGCCGTAGACCTTTATAGTGGAAGTTGTGAGATTGTAAAAAATGGTGCGGCTGCTACATTTATCAAAAAGAAAGATGGCGTGAAGACCATTTTTTCAAGCGCACTGCCGGTTGGCGTGGAAATGAACGCGGATCCGGAGACGATTACCCAGGAACTGGAAGAAGGGGACTTCATCGTAATGGTGTCTGACGGCGTTATTGATGCATTCCCGGGGGATGAAAAAGAATTTTATGTAGAAAATATTTTAGAGAACTTACAAACAAATAACCCATCGGAGATGGCGCGGAGTGTGCTGATGGAGGCGCTTGCGCGCAATGCCAGACAGCCGTTTGATGACATGAGCGTGCTGGTGGCCGGCATCTGGCGGAAATAGCGATGGAAAACTGTGGAGGATCGGATGTTAAAGGAGAAAGTACTAAAGTTTAATGAGCGTAATAAACTGTTTGCAAAAGGGGACCGCATTGTCGTAGGGGTGTCCGGAGGAAAAGATTCGGTATGTCTGCTGGATATATTGAACCGATGTAAAGAAGAATACGAGCTTTCGCTGCTTGTGGTGCATATCAATCACTGCCTGCGTGGAGAGGCGGCAGATCAAGATGAGGCATTTGTGAGAGATCTGGCAGAAAAAATGGGTCTTGAATTTTACAGCGAACGCATTGATATACGACAGGTGTCGAAAGAACGCAGAATGACAGAGGAAGAAGCAGGAAGATATATGCGCTATCAGATCATGCAGCATGTATGCATGGAGCGCGGATACCGGAAGATCGCCATTGCACACAATCAGGATGATGTGGCGGAAACGGTGCTTTTTCAAATGTTTCGAGGCAGCGGACCGCGTGGGCTGTCGGGGATTTTTGCAAAACGCGAGTATATTATCCGGCCGATCTTATTTGCTCCGCGAAGCGAGATCGAGGAGTATGTCGAAGCCCGTGGTTTGGACTACTGCATCGATGAGACGAACGAGCAGGAAGAATATTCACGCAATAAGATCCGTCTGCGTGTATTTCCATATGTCGAAAGTGAGATCAACAACCGCGCCAAAGAGCATGTGGCAAAGGCGGCGCAGAAAATTTCGATGCAAAATGCGTACATTGAAAAACAGGCGAAAAAAGAATATATGCGTCTTGTTCATGCAGACCGTGGCGAATATTATTATTCCAGTGAAGAATTTGGCAAAATGGATCTGATCATTCAGATTGAGATTATTCGCCTGATTTTGAAAAATTTCAGAGATTCGGTAAAAGACATTACAGAGCAACACTATAAAATGGTCATTTCTTTGAGCAAGAAGGAAGCCGGAAAGCAAGTGTGCCTGCCCGGAAATATATGTGTGGAGCGGCGTTATGAGTATGTTCGGTTCAAAAACCAGATTGCCGATGTGGTCGTTCCGACAAAAGAGAAATGCGAACTTCCGTATGAGGGAGTCGTGGAAATCCGCCGGGAAAGAATGCGTCTGTGCATGGATGTCGTAGAACGTGAAAAACTCCCGGAAGAAATTCCACAAAAAGACTATACGAAATGGTTCAATTATGATAACATTAAGAGTGGTATTGAATTGCGTAATCCGGAAGAAGGAGATTTCTTTGTGATGGATAAGCAGGGAAATAAAAAGAAACTTTCCAGGTATTATATTGATGAGAAGATACCATTGAGCGAGAGGAAACGGGAAATCGTGCTGGCGGATGGAAGTCATGTGCTGTGGGCGGTTCCGGGACGCATGAGTGATGCATATAAAGTAACAGAAGACACGAAAAAGGTACTAGTGGTTGTCTTAACGAAATGTTAAAAAAGAATAGTGAGGTAAAAGAAAAACCATGAAAGAAGAAGTTAAGGTAATGATTTCGGAAGAAGAGATTACAGAGAAAGTAAAAGAGATTGCTGCACAGATCAACAAAGATTATGCGGACAAAGAAGTATTTTTGCTTTGTATCCTGAAAGGAAGCGTGTATTTTACCTGCGAATTGTCAAAATATCTGACGATGCCGGTCAAAATGGGCTTTATGAAGGCTTCCAGCTATGGCGACGGCTTGACAAGTTCCGGCGTGGTACGCATCAATCAGGATGAAGAGATCAATGTAAAAGGAAAACATGTGATTGTGATCGAAGATATCGTGGACTCTGGAAGAACACTCGCCTTCTTGATGCATATGCTGGCAAAAAGAGAGCCGGCAAGTCTGCGTCTTTGTTCTTTCCTGGATAAACCATCGGGCCGTGTGTCAGATGTAAGTCCGGATTATACCGGATTTACGATCCCAGATAAATTTGTGGTCGGCTTTGGGATGGATTATGCCCAGAGATACCGCAATCTGCCATATATTGGCGAACTTATTTTCAAGGAGGGTGAAGAATGAAAGGCATAAAAGGCTATGGCTTTTTTATCGTTTTGCTCGTAGTGATCGGAATCGCTTACCTGTGCAATAATTATATCATGGATTATGACCGCGATTCCTACTCAGTATCGCAGTTTAAACAGGATTTGCAGGATAAAAAGATAAAGAAAGTAACGATTGAACAGAATGCGGAAGTGCCGACAGGACAGCTGGTGATCCAATATGAAAAAGGAACAAAGCAGTTGTATGTATCGGATGTAAATGAGATGGTTTCCTATCTGGATGATCAGAATTTTACCGAATATCATCTGAGTGATGTGGCACGTACTCCATGGTATCTTGAGATTTTGCCATATATTATTGGTTTTGTATTGTTTTTTGTGTTATTTAGCATGATGATGCCAAATGCCGGTGGCGGCGGAAACAAAATGGCGAATTTTGGCAAGAGCCGGGCAACTCTTACGATGCCGGATGACAAAGTAAAGACATTTGCCGATGTCGCCGGATTAGTCGAAGAAAAAGAGCAGTTAGAAGAGATCGTTGACTTTTTGTCCGATCCTACAAAATATACAAAACTGGGTGCAAGAATTCCGAAAGGTGTTTTGATGGTAGGCCCTCCGGGAACCGGTAAAACCCTTTTGGCAAAAGCGGTTGCCGGAGAAGCAGGCGTTCCGTTTTTCAGCATTTCCGGTTCCGATTTCGTAGAAATGTTTGTCGGCGTAGGCGCTTCCCGTGTCCGCGACTTATTTGAAGAAGCGAAGAAAAAAGCACCATGTATCGTGTTTATCGACGAGATAGATGCTGTGGCAAGACGCCGTGGAAGCGGACTTGGCGGTGGTCATGATGAGCGTGAGCAGACATTGAACCAGATGCTCGTTGAGATGGATGGATTTGGAATCAATGAAGGAATTATTGTTATGGCGGCGACAAACCGTGTCGATATCCTTGACCCGGCGATCCTTCGTCCGGGACGTTTTGACCGTAAAGTTACCGTAGGGCGTCCGGATGTGCGTGGACGAGAGGAAATTTTGAAAGTACATGCCAAAGATAAACCATTGGCAGAAGATGTAAATCTTGAAGATGTGGCGCGTACGACAGCAGGATTTGTCGGTGCAGATCTGGAAAACCTGCTGAATGAGGCAGCCATTGCGGCAGCGCGTGACAATCGGGTTTACATTGTAGAAGAAGATATTAAAAAATCTTTTATCAAAGTTGGAATTGGTGCAGAGAAAAAGAGCCGTATCATTTCCGAGAAAGATAAAAAAATCACCGCTTACCACGAGGCTGGGCATGCGATTCTCTTCCATGTACTTCCGGATGTCGGACCGGTTTATACGGTTTCCATTATACCGACAGGGCAGGGAGCAGCAGGGTACACAATGCCATTGCCGGAGCGTGATGAGATGCATATGACAAAAGGAAAGATGCTTCAGGACATCACCGTGTGCCTGGGTGGACGCATCGCCGAAGGAATTATCTTTGACGATGTGACGACCGGTGCAGTGCAGGATATCAAGCAGGCGACAGAAGCGGCGCGTGATATGGTAACCAAGTATGGTTTCTCCGAAAAACTTGGCATGATCAATTATGATACGTCAGACGATGAAGTGTTTATTGGACGCGATATCGGTCATACAAAGAGCTATAGTGAGTCTACATCGAAAGTGATCGACGATGAAGTGAAATCGATCATTGACCGCTGCCATGAGCAGGCGACAAAGATTTTGATGGATCACAGAGATGTTTTGGACCGTCTGGCAGCACTCTTGATTGAAAAGGAACGAATCACTCGCGAGGAATTTGAGGCATTGTTTGAGCAAAATGACGAGAAAATCGCTTCGGAAGAGGCATAAATTGTTGAATTTGCGAATTGTGGGAAGGTGTTTGGGCAAAAGTAACAAAAAGATTTTTAAAAATTTATAATGTTTGTGCACACTGATTTAGAAGAACATGCTATACTTCATATCGTAAACCCCAATACATTATATAGTTTTTGCTACACCCCATAAGTAACAAAAATACCTTCTCCCAAAAGGACAGCCATCGTGAAGCTGTCCTTTTGACTTATTAAAAACTATTCAGGACCACGAAGTGCTCTAAAATACGAATGAGGGCGATGAGAGTCCTGAATAGGTTAAAAAAAGAAAAAAGAGAGAGGAATGGCATGAAAATGGGCGAATTACGTAGAGACGCAATCTTTAGTTCCGGCACAGAAACTTTTGTGACCCCATTGGAACCAGAAGCAAACGGAGAGGTAACCCTTCGCTGCCGTACGGCAAAAGGGGATGTAGACGAGGTTAATCTGATTCATGAAGAATCTTCCAGTAAAATGAGCAAAGAATACTCCGACGAGATATTTGATTTTTATTCCATCAAAGTGAAACTGGGAGAAGTTCCATTTTCTTATTATTTCCAAATTAAAAAAGGCAGTACCGTAATGTATTTTAATAAGCAAGGAGATGTGGATGTGCCAAATCCACAGTATTCCTATTGCCTGTATCCGGGATTTCATACGCCGGACTGGGCAAAAGGGGCGGTTATGTACCAAATCTACACAGATCGTTTCTGCAATGGCGATAAGACGAATGATGTCGTGGACGATGAATACTGTTATATCGGTGCGCATGTACACCAGGTGAAAGAATGGGGAAGATACCCGGCTTTGATGGATGTGCGTGAATTTTACGGCGGAGATCTGCAGGGGATTTTGGATAAACTTGATTATCTGCAGGAGCTTGGTATCGAAGTAATTTACCTTAATCCGATTTTTGTATCGCCGTCCAATCATAAGTATGACACACAGGATTACGATTATATCGATCCTCATTTTGCAGTGATTGTCGAAGATGGTGGTGAGACGCTGGCGGATGGTGACAATGACAACAGCCACGCGACAAAATACCGCAAGCGTGTGGTAAATAAGAAAAATCTGGAGGCGTCGAATGCTTTTTTTGCCAATTTTATGGAAGAAGTTCATAAAAGAGGTATGCGCGTTATCATAGATGGTGTATTTAACCATTGTGGTTCATTTAACAAATGGCTTGACCGTGAGCAGCTTTATGAGAGCGATGATTCTTATGAAAAAGGTGCTTTTGTGAGCGAGGACAGCCCTTATCACGATTTTTTTCAATTTTATCCGGATGGAAGCTGGCCGTATAATACTCATTACGATGGGTGGTGGGGGCATGATACACTGCCAAAACTTAATTACGAAGGTTCTGACAAGTTATTTGAGTATATTATGCGAATTGCTAAAAAATGGGTATCAGCTCCATACAATGTCGATGGCTGGCGTCTGGATGTGGCAGCAGATCTTGGGCATTCAGGGAAATACAATCACAAATTCTGGAGAGAATTTCGAAACGCGGTCAAAGAGGCGAATCCGGAGGCAATTGTTCTTGCGGAGCACTATGGGGATCCGTCCTCGTGGCTTTCCGGAGACCAATGGGACACTGTGATGAATTACGATGCGTTTATGGAGCCGGTAACCTGGTTTTTGACAGGAGTAGATAAACACAGCGATGTCAGTAAACCGGAGTGGAAAGGTGACAGCGGAATGTTTTTTGCTCATATGACGGAATATGGTGCAAAACTCGGTATGCAGTCGTATATGGTAGCAATGAACGAATTATCGAACCATGACCACAGTCGTTTCCTGACGCGGACCAATGGAAGAGTGGGCCGGGTGGCGTCTGCAGGTTCTCAGGCGGCTGCTTTTGGCGTTAAAAAGTCAGTTATGATGGCGGGCGTTATGATTCAGATGACATGGCCGGGTGCACCAACCGTGTATTACGGCGATGAAGTGGGCGTGTGCGGATGGACGGATCCGGATAATCGACGGACATTCCCTTGGGGAAAAGAAGACAAAGAATTGTTTGAATTTCACAAAGAAATGATCCGCATTCACAAAGATTATGATGTGTTGCGGACGGGCGCGCTCATTTATCTTATCAGCGAGGCAGGAATGATCGGTTATGGACGTTTTACCGCGAATGAATGTGTCTGTGTGCTGGTTCAGACAACAGAGCAAAAAAAGACGGTCCGCGTGCCGGTATGGCGGTTAGGGATGCCGGACGGAAGTTTCATGGCATCAATGATGTCGTGCGGCACCGAAGGGTTTTCCATCGAAGCGAAATTGTATAAAGTCAAAGATGGATGCATCGAGGTCGAAGTGATGCCGGAAGGCGGTATCGTTCTGAAATCTGTAGAGAAAGCATATTAAGAATGTGGGAGGGGTGTCCTGAATAGTTAAGAAAGACCCATGCACCGAAACTTCACGTCAGTGCATGGGTCTTATGTCGTTTGATGTGTCAGGCGTCTGCCTGTCCACTTTTCCAGTCATTTAATTTTTGTACGGCTGCGTCAATTGTCTTCTGGCAGATTTCAGGGAGTTCACCGCCCCATGCGTCTGCAGCCTGGTCAAATCCTTTTTTGATCGCTGCGATCAAGGTATCTGCTTTGGAAGAATCTCCGCCGCTCAGTGCTTTTGCCATATCGACCAATCGGTCGCTGGTTTTATCTACACCCCAGTAGCCATCGTCAGCCACGTCTTTCTGTGCCTGTGCGATCGTAGCCGGATCAACATCTACTTTTCCGTCTTTGATGTCTGTGAAAAGATCTTTTAATGTCGTATATTTTTTTGCCTGTTTGCTGAGAAGCTGATCTACAAGATTCTGCAGCTGCTGATTCTTACTGCTAAGCTCCCCTTTCATTTGTTTGATCACACTCTGGTAATCATTTACTTTCGAAGTGTCTTTACTTTCTGTTTTCTTTGATGGTTCATACACTACACCGGTATCTTCGGTGCTCTTTTTCTCTGCTGTCTTTTTCTCTGTCGCCTTTGTCGTAGTAGACGTATATGTCGGCTGAGAAGATTGAATTCCGTTTACACTCATGATAAATTCCCTCCTTGGTCATGTTCTCTTATCCTTTATATCGGCGCAAAAAAAGAAAACTTAATATTGCTATTCGCAAAAGATAATTGTAAGATAGAAGGGAAAGGATGAGGCTAATGATAAAGAAAATCATATTGTTTACAAAGGGAATCGAAACACTGTGGTATTTTTCTGAGCAGTTGGGAAAAGAACTGGAGATTCTGGGATATGATGTATTTTACTTTGACCAGTGCAAAGAATACCGAAGTCTGAGCGACCTGATCTGGTTTTGCGAGCCGAAAGTGACGGCGGCGATCAGCTTCAATTTTGACGGCTGTTCGGGAGAAGACTATTTTATTGACTCCAAAGGGGTATCTTTTTTCGATGCCCGCGAGGTGACATTTATCAATATCGTGGTGGATCATCCCTTTTATTATCATAAATTTGCACCATATCTGCCAAAAAAATACATTCAGATTTCCATCGACAGGGAGCATGAAGCGTATTTAAAACGATTCTTCCCGGAGATTCAGAGAGGACCGTTTGTGCCGCTTGGGGGAACGGGGCTGTGGACGGAAAAGACGCTTCCGGGCTGGAAAGAGCGTCCGATCGACATTGTATTTACAGGAAATTACAATCCGCCGTCGATCTTTCACGAAGCGATTCACCGGCACGGAGAAGAATATGCCGAATTTTATATGGATATTATCCATGATCTGACGACGCACCCTTGGAAGTCCATGGATGCCACGATGATCGAGCATATGCTCCGCGATGTGGAAGATGTGACGGAAGACGGAATGAAAGAGGCACTGCCGAATATGATATTTATCGATCTGTACGTGCGTCATTATATGCGCGGACAAGTCGTGAAAACACTTGTGGATGCCGGATATGAAGTGTATTGCTTTGGTGCCGGCTGGGACAAACTGGACTGTGAACACCCGGAAAATATCCGAAAAGGCGATGTGCTGGATTCACTTGGCTGTCTGCAGCAGATCAGCCGTGCCAAAATCTCGCTTAATGTCATGCCGTGGTTTAAAGACGGTGCGCACGACCGCATTTTCAATTCGATGCTCAATGGGGCGGTCTGCCTGAGTGACGGATCCCGGTATCTGGATGAAATACTGCACGATGGAAAAGATTACCGGTTGTATGACCTTGCACATTTGGAAAAACTGCCCGACATGGTACATGATATTTTGTCGAATCGTGTCAAATGGGAGCAAATGCAGAAGAATGCTTATACGTTGGCGTCGAAAAAGCACACATGGGCAGACCGGGCGCGGAGGATTCATCAAGAAATTCTTTGCAAGATACTGTGATATGTGGTAAAATAAAGTGTGCTGATGCACACGCAGGTCATCAAGCTTCGCTTGGTGACAGATTAAAATGAAGTGTGCTGAAGCACACGTAGGTCATCAAGCTTCGCTTGGTGACAGATTACAATTTAGAGATCTATGAGAATGGAGATAGAATATGGCAAAAAACAGAAAGCAGAAAAAACCAAAGAAACATCCTAAGTTTTGGCTGGGCTTTAAAATATTTATTTTATTGATTCTTGTGACGATTCTTGTCGGCGGTATCGTATTTTATTTTAAATACGGTAAAGACATATTTGCGATGCAGGATGAAGCAGTCCAGATGGTAAGTGCTTCGACGGAAGAGACATTCCGTGATTCGGAAACGACGATTGCCTACAATGCGAAAGGCAAGCAGATTGCAGTCCTTAAAGGGGATAAGGATTCGTATTATGTTCCGATCAGCGAAATTCCGCAGTATGTAAAGGATGCATTTATCGTTACCGAGGATAAAAAATTCTACCAGCACAATGGAGTCGATGCGGAGGCCAATATCCGTGCCTTTTTAGCATTGATCAAGAACAATGGTGAGATTACGCAGGGAGCAAGTACGATCACGCAGCAGCTTGCCCGCGGTGTCTTTTTGAACCAGAAAAAGACCTACGACCGTAAGATTAGAGAGATTTTTGTGGCTCTTGAATTGGAAAAAAAATATACGAAAGACCAGATTTTGGAATTTTATCTGAACAGCATTTATTTTTCCAATGGATATTATGGCATCGAGGCAGCAGCCAAGGGGTACTTCAGTTCCAGTTGTAAGGATCTGAGTTTGTCGCAGCTTTGCTTCCTCTGCTCGATTCCAAATAACCCGAGTCTTTACGACCCGCTGAAACATAAAGATAACACAATGAAGCGCCGTGACCGTATTTTGAAACAGATGTTAGATGACAAGGTCATCACGCAGGAAGAATATGACGTGGCGGTGCAGGAGAAAATCGAGTTCAATATTACGGAGCCGGTTAAACGAAATTATATCCAGACCTTTGTGACGTATTGCGCGACAAAGAAGATTATGGAAAAAAATGGATTTGAATTTCAGTACAGTTTTGATTCGACTAAAGAGCAGGAATCCTATCAGGATGACTATGACACGGCATATGCGGATGCACAGAAGGAACTGTTGAACAAAGGATACCGCATTTATACCTCGATTGATCTGAAGAAGCAGAAAGCATTGCAGCAGGCGATCAATACCAATCTGGAGAACTTTAAAGAGAAGGGAACCAATGGTATCTACAAAATGCAGGGTGCAGCGGTCTGCATTGACAATACGACCGGCCGCGTGGTGGCAATTGTCGGTGGACGAAGTCAGAAGAGCAGCGGTTACACACTGAACCGAGCGTATCAGTCGTTCCGCCAGCCCGGTAGTAGTATCAAGCCATTGATTGATTACACTCCATCCTTGGAGCGTAACTATACTCCGGATTCTTCGGTCAATGACCACAAGTTCTCAGGCGGTCCGTCGAATGCAAGCGGCAGATATTATGGATATGTATCGCTTCGATTTGCGTTGGAACAGTCATTGAATACGGTTGCCTGGCAGCTTTTTGAAGAACTGACACCAAAAGTAGGTCTTCAGTATCTTTTGAATATGCATTTTAGCAAGATTGTGAAAAAGGATTATATCAATGCCGCATCGATCGGTGGTTTGACCTATGGATGCAGCGCGCTTGAGATGGCATCCGGCTTTGCTACACTGGAAAATGATGGAAAATTCCGCGATCCAACGTGTATCGTGAAGATTTTGGATTCCGAAGGAAATACGGTTGTTGAAGATCACGTCGATGAAACGTATATTTATGATTCGAAGGCAGCCAACACAATGGTTGACATGATGGAGGGCGTCTTCACACGAGGTACCGCACGTGGTCTTGGTTTGGATACCGGCATCGTTTGTGCCGGAAAGACAGGTACGACCAACGATCACAAGGACGGCTGGTTCTGCGGATTTACCCCATACTATACGACAGCAGTATGGATTGGCTGTGATACCCCGACGGTTATCAGCGATTTGTCCGGATCGACCTATCCGGGAAGAACCTGGAATACCTTTATGAATGAGATTCACAAAGACCTTGAAAATAAAGTGTTCCCATTTGAGGAAAAAGAGGAAAGTGATTCCTCGGATTCGAGCAGTTCCAAGAGTTATTCTTCGCAGGGCTACAGTTCTTCGAACCGTGCGACGGCAACGCCGAAAGCAAAGAAGCCAAAAGCGACGAAACCGGCGATCGTCGAAGAACCGGATGACCTTTATCCGGATGATGAAGCAGATAGTTCCGGAGATACCACGCAGAGCGATGGAGATACAAGTGATAACTCCGGCGGCAATAACAGTGGCGGAAATAGTGACGGAGCCGATGCTTCACAGGGCGGAAGCACCAGCAACGACGACACCACGTATAATCAGGATGATACGACGTATCAGGACGAGAATAATACACCACAGCAGTGATGGTGGAGCAATTCAAATAGTAAATCGGATTACATGTTGCAGTGTAGTCCGATTTTTTGCTATTTATGGAAAGCAAGAGGAAATATCCAATTTCATGCTCAAAAAATCAAGAAATTGCAAGTTGCCTATGATATATTAGGAACAAGAAAACGATTCAGCTGATGATTTTCTGAAAAGGAACGCAGAAGAGAGCGTTCCGGAAGGAGGCGGTCTATGAAAAATTTTTATGTATTAACGGATGCATTGGAATATATTGAAAACAATATTTGCGAGGAAGTTGACAGTCAGGCAGTTGCTGATTATTGCGGTGTGTCGCTGTCAAGTCTGCAAAAGTTGTTTCGGCTGGCACTGCACCGAAGCGTGAAGGATTATGTTTTGCGGCGCAGAATTAGTCTGGCGGCCAAAGATATTCTGGATACGGACATGAAAATGATAGACATTGCTTACAAATATCAGTTTGGGTCGCCGGAAAATTTTGTCCGTGCGTTTAAGAAAATATGGAAAATTACTCCTACGGAGTACAAAAAAACATGGCGGTTTTCTGAGATATGTCCCAGACTGGATTATCAATATCAGGAAGGAGCAGATGAAGATATGGCAGCAAAAAGAATAGATATCAGTGAAGCTTATGATGAAATTTGCAGAATGAAAGGAACCTATGTGATTTGTTTTGATATTGTGGGGCTTATGCCAATCAATGATATTTCAAGGGAGGCAGGAGATTTGGCGATTTTGGAATCCTTAAAACGAATCGAGCAGGTCTGTACAGAAAGTATGTTACACCTTCGCATTGGTGGGGATGAATTTGCCTTGATAACAGGAAGTGAGAATGAAAACGAGGTAAAAAATATCATCGAAAAGGTTCTTGCGCACAATGGAGAAAAAATTCTGTGGAATAATAAAGAAATTTCATTGAGTCTCCGGGCGGGACTTTGCAAAGTGCCGGATGAAAACTTGCGCTACAACGAGTTTTTTGAGGAAATGCATGAGGCTATCAATAGCGTGCGAAAAAAGGAAAGATGAGTTAAAGATTTCCTGAGTAAGTATGGTTGCCAAAAGGCAACGAAAAAAGGGAAATCCAGCAAAATCCGATGCCTTTACCGCCGGCAAGAAGCGAAAAAGGCAACGGAAATCGAGGAAATTCCAAAAATCCGATGCCTTTCTCGGCTTGTGAAGCGGGAAAAGGCAACGAAAAGTGAGGAAATCCCAAAAATCCGTTGCCTTTCTCGCCGGCAAGAAGCGAAAAAGGCAACGAAAAACAGAGAAATTCCTGAATCCCGTTGCCTTTAAAGCGAGTATGGTTGCCAAAAGGCAACGAAAAAAGGGAAACTCAGCAAAATCCGATGCCTTTACCGCCGGCAAGAAGCGAAAAAGGCAACGAAAAGTGAGGAAATTCCCGAAATCCGATGCCTTTAAAGTAAGTATGGTTGCCAAAAGGCAACGAAAAAAGGGAAATCCAGCAAAATACGTTGCCTTTACCACCGGCAAGAAGCGAAAAAGGCAACGAAAATCGAGGAAATCCCCGAAATCCGTTGCCCCACTCATGCTTTCCCCAAAAAGGCAAGAAGCGAAAAAGGCAGCAACCCCAAAAAGGCCCCAAACAACAAGGCAGCCGCACCAAGGTGCGGCTGCCCTGTTCTATATTCTCTCAGCAATTACTGCTGTCCATATTTTTTCAAAATCTTCTGAATTCTCTCGGATGGATCCAACAAGTTTGCGATGGATGAATCGTGGTTCAAAGTGTTGATGAGAAGAGCGATGTACTTGCTCATGTCAACATTGATGTAGTATTCTTTGGAAAGAAGTTCTTCCGGCTGGTAGACAAGGTTTGTTGTCATTACGCGGTAGATGAGACCACTTTCAAAGGCTTTGTCAAATTTCTCCAATCCGTTTGTGAAAAGACCAAATGTGGCAGCGACAAAGATACGGTTTGCTTTGCGGCGCTTCAATTCGGTAGCGACATCGATCATACTCTCTCCGGAAGAAATCATATCGTCGATGATAACTACGTCTTTTCCTTCTACGTCAGCGCCGAGAAATTCGTGAGCGACGATCGGATTGCGGCCTTCGACGATCTTTGTGTAATCGCGGCGTTTGTAGAACATACCCATGTCGACTCCGGCAACACCGGCAAAGTAGATAGCACGGCCGGTAGCACCCTCATCCGGGCTGATGATCATCAGATTCTTTGGATTCATCTGGATATCCGGAACATTTTTCAGCATTGCCTTGATAAACTGGTAGGTTGGCTGAATGGTTTCGAATGTATTCAAAGGAATCGCGTTCTGGACACGAGGATCGTGGGCGTCAAAAGTAATGATGCTTTCTACGCCCATATTGGTCAATTCCTGAAGTGCCAGTGCACAGTCAAGAGATTCTCTGGTGCTGCGTTTATGCTGGCGCCCTTCGTATAAAAATGGCATAATGACAGTGATTCGTCTTGCTTTTCCGCTGACTGCAGCGATGATACGCTTCAAATCCTGATAATGATCGTCTGGGGACATGTGATTGACTTGTCCACAAACCTTGTAAGTAAGGCTGTGATTACATACATCCAATAAAATGTACAAATCTTTACCGCGAACGGATTCGTTTAAGAGACCTTTGGATTCACCGGAACCAAATCGAGGGCAAACGGCGTCGATCAGATAAGAATCTTTCTTATAACTTGTGAAATGAATGGATTCTTCATCGTTGCGGCTTTCATTTCGCCAGGATGATACATAGTTGTCCACTTTTTCTCCGATGGCACGGCTGCTTTCCAGGGCGATGATACCCAAATCTCCATAAGGGATAATGTCTGCAAAATTGTCTTGACTCATTACTGTCTCCTCCAAAAATAATTGTGATTGGTTTGTATATATTTTGAGCCGGCAGATTAGTTCTGTCTGGCTTCAATAACTTTTTTGAGGCGAATATCTTCGCCGGTAACTTTAAGAAGCGTATAGCCGCTTGTAAGGCGTGAGAAGATGCGCTCGCTGTATTGTTCCCTGAGATCATCAAAAGACAGATTGGTTGAGATGATCGTCGATTTCTTATGAACAAGCCGGTTGTCAATCACCTGGTATAACTGTGAGGTGGTAAAACTGTTCGTCAACTCTGTTCCCAGATCGTCTAAAATCAGAAGATCGCAGTTCATAATATAAGAAACCGTAGTGCTTTTTTCCAATGAACTTAACTCGCGGTCAAACTTGTTCTTTTCTAAAATATCAAAAAGACCGATAGAAGTCAAGTATACAACCGTATAAGATTGCGATAAAAGTTCTTTTGCGATGCAGTGAGTGAGGAACGTTTTTCCGACTCCGGTGTTGCCGTAGAGCAGGAGATTTTGCTCGCAATCCCCGAAATTATCGCAAAAAGCGTGTGCTGTCATAAGAATACGGCGGATGTTATCGCGCGGGGTAAGCCCCGTACTCTCTTCAATATAATCATCCGGATAATAAGTAATATCAAAATGAGAAAAATTTTCAATATCCAAAACTTCTTTTAAATTTGACTGCTCGTAAAGATATTCCACGATTCGTTTTTGAAAACAGTGGCACTTTTTGTCACCTACATAGCCGGTGTCGTGGCAGTCCGGGCAGGTATAGATCGGATCCAGATAATCTTCCGGATACCCATGCTGAAGCAGCAGTTCCTTTTTTTGCTTGGAAATCAGTTCGGTTTTTTCAGTAAGGTCCGCCATACATTCGTGAGAACCCTCTAACGCGGCGCGTGCTGCAAGCACAGACATATCGCGCATTTCCTCTTCCAATCGGCGGTATGCCGGGATCTTTTCGCGGATCTCTTTCTGGCGCATCAGATGAATGCGGTTGTTTTTTAATTGCGTTTTATCGTAATCGGAATATAAAAAACTGAACTGCTCATTTAATAACTGCATAATTTCCTCTTTTCTTTACGGCTGCAAAAGCTGCTTCTCTAAATTATCATAATCAGACTGGCTGTAAGCCCTTTGCGGAAAATTCTGAAACTGGTTCTTTCGTCCGGTATCCTTTTTCTTTCCCTCAGCCTGTTTCTTTCGATGGAAGGATTTGTCACATCCTTTGATGTCGTCAAGCGTCTTTACACCCTTTTTATGCCAGTCTGCAAGGATGCTTGCGGTATAATTCAAGTTCGTGTCGCCGGACTGCAGTACGGTGCGGTTACAGGCTTCTGCGAGGATGTCATCGGTAAAATGAAATTCTGCAAAACGGTCAATGATCGCACGTTCTGCCGGTGCAAGAGGCCGTTTGATGCCGAGTGCCGTGGCGACAACCTTGTAAGTGCCGTGAAACTGGTGGGTTTCCTCCATCGCCTCTTCCGGAGTGCGGATTCCCTTTTTCGCCCAGTCCAAAGCAATCGCTTCAATGTATCGTGAACTGCGCTTGTCCCTTGCCAGTGCAGTTTCATATAAAGTAAGGATCAATTCGCGGGAAAAGCCAAGATCCGACATCAGATACAGGATCAGCTGCATGTGGGCATCGGACATCGTCGTTCCCAAAAGGGATTCCACGGAATTGAGGCAGGAGTTGATCTCAAGATCCTTCTTCAGCGCTTCTGCCATAAGCGGTGTGTAATTCTGCCGTGGAGGAAGTTCGCGGGTCACTGCAGGGGTGGACGCAGAGCGGGCCGGTGAAGGCTCGGCTGCAACCGGTTCGGCAGCAGCAGGCACAATTCCTGCGGGTTCAGACAGCGTATTTTCGGACGCAGTCTGTTCTGTCGATGCGGAAAACTCCGATAATGTGGCGCCGGAAACGTGTGGCACAGAAACCGGACCGGGAAATGGTTCCGAAACCGAAGGGGAGGACTCCAATGGGAGAAGGCACAGATGTGTGATCTCGCCATCCTTTTCCTCAATCTCCAAAAGTCCCTGTTTTTTCCAGTAGCGCAGTGCGCGAAGAATGTCTGCCTCTGTATTGGAAAGCATATCTGCCATCATTTCAATCGTCAAAACCGGGGTGGCCGTTCCCATCTGTCGCAGAAGATACAGATACACCTTTACAAAACTTCCGTTTGCTTCCGGCATATAGGTATCGATAAACGCATTGGGTATGTATGTATATTGTTGTGAAAATTGCGTTGTCAATGAAAAACTCATATTGGTCTGCGGCCCCCTTTTTTGATGTGCGTGCCCCATGTCCAAAAACACATTTTTAAGATGGGACACTTTGAATTATAAGATAAAAATTCAAATCTGTAAATAGGCAAAAAAATATACCATTTTAGTAGAAAAGAGCCTGTGGACAATGTGGATAATGTGGATAACTCTGTGAAGAACTTTTTCGAATTTCCTAAAAAAAAATGTTCATGCACCAAATTTCGGTGGTTCAGGAAAAATAACTGGTAAAAAAAGTTATTCACAAAAATACAAAGTCAAAAAAATATCCACAGCCATTGTTTTCTACAGAATGTTGATAAGGCTGTGGATAATGTGGATAAGTTAGCACTTGACAAGGTCTTCCCCAACTTCTACAATGTTTCCGGCTCCCATAGTTATTAACAAGTCGTCGTGCATTAAATTTTTTTTCAAAAAGTTTTTGATACTCTCAAAATCTCCCAGATACGTAACATCGGTTCCGAGTTTTTCCAGCCTGTCGGCGATGTCTTTGGAAGAGATGTCACCGGGATCTTTTTCGCGTGCCGCATAGATGTCTGCGAGTACGACATGATCTGCCATGGAAAGGGCGTCGGCGAAATCATCCAAAAAGTTTTTCGTACGCGAATACGTATGTGGCTGGAATGCGACATAAAGCGAACGGTGCGGATAATTTTTCGCAGAAGCCAGTGTAGCACGGATCTCCGTCGGATGATGGGCGTAATCATCAATCACGGTCGCTCCCCGGAACGTTCCTTTATACTCGAAACGGCGCTCGGTTCCTTTGTATTTGGCAAGGCCGGCTTGAATCGTCTCTGCCGGAATATCAAAGAGAGAAGCCAGTGCGAGGGAAGCCAGTGTGTTGGAGATATTGTGTTTTCCGACAATGTTCAACTTGTAATGTGCTCCCGGCACCCCGGATTTTACCACCGTAAATTCCCCGCAGCCAAGTTCATCATAAGAAATGTCTGCCGCAGTAAAGTCAGCAGAAGCATCGTCGACGGAATACGTCAGCACGCGGCAGGCAAGGCCGTCCGTGATTTCTTTGTAATTGTCAATGTCCGCATTAATGATCAATGTTCCGTTTGCCGGAAGAAGTTCCGCAAAACGGCGGAAACTGTGTCTTACGTCGGCAAGATCGTGGAAGAAGTCAAGGTGTTCTGCTTCTATATTTAAGATAATTCCGATCGTAGGGAAAAACTTCAAAAAGCTGTTCGTGTATTCGCAGGCTTCAGTGATGAACGTATCGGATTTTCCGACACGGATATTTCCACCGATCGCCGGAAGGATGCCGCCGACCGAGATCGTCGGATCCAGACCTGCTTCCATAAGGATGTGTGACGTGATGGAAGTAGTCGACGTTTTTCCATGAGTTCCGGATACCGCGATGGCTGTCGAATAATTTTTCATAACCTGGCCGACCATGGAAGCACGCTCCATCATCGGAAGACCGAGTTCTTTTGCGCGGACAAATTCCGGATTGTCTTCGGAAATCGCTGCCGTGTAAACGACAAAGTCGATGTTCGGTGTTATATTTTTGGCTGCTTGTTCATATATTACTTCTATCCCAAGAGTTTCCAGGTGCTTTGTGATTTTGGATGCGGTCCGGTCGGAACCGGTGATCGTAAATCCCATCGTGTGTAAAAGCTCCGCGAACCCGCTCATGCTGATACCGCCGATGCCGATAAAATGAGCTTTTCCCGGGTGACTAAAATCGATTTTATACATATTGATAACCATCCTTTTTTTAGTATATAATATGTAACTATATCAGAATCAATGTGTGGGCGGGGTGTCCTGAATAGTTACTATAATATATTTATTGTAAAACGAAGAGGTGAAAAAAACAAGAAGAAAACGGCAGGATTGTCGAATTGTGCATTTTTCACAAAAAAAATAAATTTTGCAAAAAATATTTGTGAAAAGTATTCACATTTTACTTTGTATATGTTATAATGTGTTTATGTTTCACGAGACCTGTTAAAATATCACGATTTGACAGGCATAATTACAACAGGGGGTGATCTGATGATCAAGAAAGAAATGATAGCTATGTTGCTGGCAGGAGGACAGGGCTCACGACTTGGAGTGCTTACGGCAAATGTAGCAAAACCTGCTGTTGCTTTTGGGGGAAAGTATCGTATCATTGATTTTCCGTTGAGTAACTGTATTAACTCAGGAGTAGATACTGTTGGGGTGCTTACACAATATCAGCCGCTGAAGCTGAATACGCATATCGGAATTGGTATTCCGTGGGACCTTGACAGAAATGTCGGAGGAATATCGATTTTACCACCGTATGAAAAAAGTACAAGTAGTGAATGGTATACAGGTACAGCCAATGCGATTTTCCAGAACTTAAAGTATATGGAGCAGTACAATCCGGACTATGTTCTGATCCTTGGCGGAGACCACATTTACAAAATGGATTATCAAGTGATGTTGGATTTTCACAAATCAAATAATGCAGATGTGACACTGGCGACGATTCCGGTTCTGATGGAAGAGGCAAGTCGTTTTGGGGTTTGTGTTACAGATGACAATAAACAGATTGTGGAATTTCAGGAAAAACCGGAACAACCAAAAAGCAACCTGGCATCCATGGGAATTTATATTTTCTCCTGGCCGGTGCTGCGCGAGGCACTGATCACACTGCGTGATCAACCGGGATGTGACTTTGGTAAACATATCATACCATATTGCCATGAAAGAGGTGACCGTATCTTTGCATACGAGTTTAATGGCTATTGGAAAGATGTAGGAACATTGGGGTCGTATTGGGAGTCCAATATGGAATTGATCGACCTGATTCCGGTATTTAATCTGTATGAAGAATTTTGGAAAATTTATACAAAAAACGAGTGGCTTCGTCCACAGTACATTGCGAATTCCGCTGTAATTGACAAGGCAATCATGGGGGACGGTTGTGAAGTGTATGGAGAAGTACACAATTCCGTCATTGGTTCCAATGTCGTGATTGAAGAGGGAGCGGTCGTTCGTGATTCTATTGTTATGAATTCGACACATATCGGTAAAAATACGGTATTGAACAAAACGATTGTCGCAGAAAATACAACCATCGGCGCAAATTGTGTATTGGGCGAAGGCGAAGATGATGTTGTGAACCAGGTGAAGCCGGATGTCTATGCATTTAATCTGGTGACGGTTGGAGATGATACCGTGATTCCGGACGGTGTGACAATTGGTAAGAATACTGCCATATCAGGGGTGACAACAAGTGAGGACTATCCAAACAATACGCTGGAAGCCGGCGGAACTTTGATAAAGGCAGGTGACATCATATGAGAGCAATCGGAATTATTTTAGCAGGTGGTGAAAGCCCACGGATGCGGGATCTGACCAAGAAGAGAGCAACATCCGCGATGCCAATTGCAGGGGGTTATCGCAGTATTGATTTTGCACTGAGCAGTATGGCAAATTCCCACATCAGTAAAGTGGCGGTTTTTACACAATATAATTCAAAATCATTGAACCAGCATTTGAATTCTTCAAAATGGTGGGATTTTGGACGAAAACAAGGGGGATTGTTTGTATTTACTCCGACGCAGACCCAGGATAACAGTTACTGGTATCGTGGGACGGCGGATGCGATCGCACAGAACATTGACTTTTTGAAGGCAAGTCATGAACCATATGTTGTAATCGCTTCCGGAGACTGCGTTTATAAACTTGATTTTAATAAAGTTTTGGAGTATCATGTTCAGAAAAATGCAGACATCACAATTGTAACAAAGGATCTCGGGGAGAGGGATGACCCAAGTCGTTTTGGTGTTGTCTCTGTGGATGAATCGGGACTTGTGACGGAATTTGAAGAAAAACCGATCGTGACGTCAAAGACAACGGTATCCACAGGCATTTATATAGTTCGCAGAAGGCAATTGATTGAGATGATCGAGCGTGCGGGAAACGAAGGATGTTTTGATCTGGTAAAAGACATTTTTGTACGTTACCGTGGTCTGAAGAAGATTTATGCGTATCCAATGAATTCTTATTGGAGTAATATTACGACGGTGGAATCTTATTTTGAAACCAATATGGATTTCCTGAATCGTGATATCCGCGATTACTTCTTTGCACAGTATCCGACAATTGCATCGAAGATAGAAGATCTGCCACCGGCAAAATACAATGCCGGATCCAAAGTGAGAAACAGTTTGATTTCGAGTGGATGTATTCTTAACGGCGAAGTATCGGACTCTATCTTATTTAAAGAAGTATATGTAGGAAACAATACGGTGATTCGCAACTCAATCATACTAAACGATGTTTATATCGGGGACAATACGTATATTGAGAACTGTATCGTGGAGAGCCATGATACGATTCGCGCAAATTCCAATTACGTAGGTAATCCGGAAAACATTAAGATCGTGCTTGAGACGAATGCCCGTTATGTATTGTAATCTGCAATGTGACGGAGGGGTGTCCTGAATCGTTACGCTGCGGAAAATGAATGAAAAGCAGAAGAGAGGATATGGGTATGCAGGTAACAGACGTTCGGATTCGGGTTATTGACAGAGACTCGAAGATGAAGGCGATAGCATCTGTGACATTTGACGATTGTTTCGTCGTTCATGATATCAAAGTGATTGAAGGGGAAAAAGGATATTTCATCGCGATGCCAAGTAAGAGAACACCTGACGAGCAGTTTCGCGATGTCGCTCATCCAATCAACCCTCAGATGCGAGCAGAACTGGAAGATGCGATTCTTGCACGTTTTCGTGAAGCATTGCAGGAAGAAGCAGAAAATTGAATTTAGGCGTGTAAGCGATGTGATACGCAATCAAATAAGACTGGTCATGGCTGCGGCGGCAGCTGTGACTGGTTTTTTTGTGACGCAGGCTTTTTTACAAAACCCTTGCCGATAAGCCGTGAAATTGGTATAATAAAAAGATAATGGATAACTGGAGGCGCTTATGAAACTGATTGTAGGATTAGGAAACCCGGGGAGAGAGTATGCAGGAACAAGACATAATATCGGATTTGGAGTCATAGCAAGACTTGCTGACGAATATCATATTTCATTAAACAGCAAAGAGCATAAAGCCGTGTGTGGCAAGGGATTTATCGAGGGCGAAAAAGTGATCTTGGCGCAGCCGCAGACTTTTATGAATCTGAGTGGAGAAAGTGTGCGGTGTATCGCGGATTATTATAAGATTGAACCGGAAGATATTATTGTGGCGTACGACGATATTGACCTGGAAGTGGGACAGATCCGTGTGCGCAGAAAAGGAAGCGCAGGCGGGCACAATGGCATCAAAAATATTATTTCGCATCTTGGAACGAATGAATTTCCACGTGTCAAAGTGGGGGTAGGGGCGAAGCCACAGGGAGGCGACCTTGTCAATCATGTATTGGGACATTTTTCCAAGGAAGATGAAAAGAAGATGGATGAAGTGCTGGATGAAGCTGTCGCAGCTGTGGAAACGATTGTGACGCAGGATGTGGATGTGGCGATGAACCGCTTTAATGCGAAAAAGAAATAGGAAATTTTTGGAAAGGAAAGAGAGATTTGGAGACGTTATTTGCCCCTCTTGGGGAACTGGAAGAATATGACCAGCTTATACGCGGGATAAAACAGGGTGAATTTCCGGTTCAGCTGATCGGATGTATGGATACCCAGGAGAGCCATATGATCTATGGGACAGGGCGCGATAAGAGAATTCGGCTTGTTATCACACACAATGAAGTGCGGGCCAAGGAGCTTGTCGAAGATCTGAAACTTTACGACCACGATGTCATGTATTATCCGGCGAAGGATTTCATCTTTTACAGTGCGGATGTGCACGGACAGGCGATTGTCAAAGAACGGCTGAAAGTTATCAAACGGTTGTTGGAAAAGGAACCGCTTACTGTCGTAACGACGCTGGATGGCGGCATGGACTATTGTCTGCCGTTTGAACGATATCAGGAAAACCGGATTCATGTGGCCGAAGAAGAAATTCTGGATCTGGAGGAGTTTAAGAAGAATCTTGTTGCCATCGGCTATGAAAATACGGGACAAGTGCAAAAAGAAGGCGAGTTTTCGGTGCGCGGAGGTATTATCGACGTATTTCCGCTGACCGAGGAATGCCCGTATCGTATCGAACTGTGGGGCGACGAAGTCGACGGAATCCGACGCATTGACGTAGAGAGCCAGCGTTCGGTCGAGAATGTTTCCGAGATCGAGATTTATCCGGCGACGGAAATTTTTCTGGAAGAAGACCGCATTTTAGAAGGAATGCACCGCATGGAAGAGGAGATGCAGACCTGCGTGCGCCGGTTTGAAGAAGAGGGAAAGAAGGAAGAAGCTTCGCGGCTCCGCCAGAGTGTGGCAAATTTCCGCGAGACCTATGAAGTTTATCACGGACTCGTAAATCTGGAAAGTTATGTCAGCTATTTTACAAAAGATGTAAGTTCATTTTTTGATTATTTTAAGGGAGAAGATGTCTGCGTTTATCTTGACGAGCCGGCACGCTGTATCGAAAAGGGCGAAGCGGTGGAGTATGAATTCCGCGAGAGTATGGTAAGCCGTCTCGAAAAGGGATATATTCTGCCGGGACAGATGGAAGTTCTGTTTTCGCTGCCGGTGCTTTTGAAAAAATTGTCTGAACTGCCGTTGCTCCTTATGACGGCGCTGGATATGAAAGTCAAGGAATTTAATGTCAGACACAAATACAATTTCCAGATTCAGGCAGCCCCATCGTATAATAACAATTTTTCGCTGCTTGCGAAGGATATCCTGCGGCTGAAGAAAAACGGGTACCGTGTGCTGGTGCTTTCTGCCTCGGGAACGCGTGCAGAGCGGCTTTGCCAGGATTTGCAGGATTACGAGATCCCGGCGTTTTACAGCAGAGATCTGTCGCATGAACTGCTTCCGGGGGAAGTGATGATCGGCAAAGGTACACTGCGAAAGGGATTTGAGTACCCAAATCTGCGCTTTGTCGTAATGACGGAGGGCGACATTTTCGGCGGGGTAAAGAAGAAACGGAAAAAACGTGTCAAACGTTACGAAGGGGCGGCAATCCACAGCTTCAATGACTTAAAGATCGGGGATTATGTCGTTCATGAAAACCACGGACTCGGTATTTATGAAGGAATTGAGAAGATCGAGGTCGATCACATAACGAAGGATTATCTGAAAGTGGCTTATGCCGGCGGGAGCAATCTGTATATTCCGGCAACTTCTCTGGAAGTGCTGCAAAAGTACGCGGGAAGTGATGCGGCGAAAGTGCCGAAGTTAAACAAACTCAATTCGCCGGAGTGGAAGAAGACGAAAACGCGTGTCAAAGGGGCCGTCAAGGAGATCGCGCAGGAACTGGTCGATCTGTATGCAAAACGACAGGCGAAGCAGGGACACGCATTTGAAAAAGATACGGTTTGGCAGCGCGAATTTGAAGAGGTCTTTCCTTATGAGGAGACGGAGGATCAGCTGCACGCGATCGAAGATACGAAAAAAGACATGGAAAGTATCAAGGCAATGGACCGCTTGATCTGCGGGGATGTCGGATATGGAAAGACGGAAATCGCGATCCGCGCGGCATTCAAAGCCGTTATGGATGGTAAGCAGGTGGCTGTTCTTGTGCCGACGACGATTCTTGCGGGCCAGCATTACAATACGTTTGTCCAGAGAATGCGTGATTACAGCGTCGAAGTGGGGATGCTTTCCCGTCTGAGAACACCGAAAGAAAACCGGGAGACGGTGGAAAAACTGCGAAAAGGCGCAATTGACATTGTCATCGGAACCCATCGGCTTTTGGCAAAAGATGTCGTTTACAAAGACCTTGGACTTCTGATCGTCGATGAGGAACAGCGTTTCGGCGTGACACATAAAGAAAAATTGAAACAGTTGAAAAATGACATTGATGTATTGACCCTTACGGCGACGCCGATTCCGCGGACACTTCACATGAGTCTTGTCGGAATCCGTGATATGAGTGTGCTGGAAGAGCCGCCGGTCGATCGTATGCCGATTCAGACATTTGTTATGGAGAAAAATGACGAGATCGTGCGCGAGGCGATTCTTCGTGAACTTGGACGCGGCGGACAGGTTTACTATGTGTACAACCGCGTCGCCAATATGGACATTATCGCCGGAGAGGTGCAGAAACTTGTGCCGGAGGCCATTGTCGCCTATGCTCACGGTCAGATGAATGAGCGTGAACTGGAACGGACCATGTTTGCGTTTGTCAACGGTGAGATTGATGTCCTTGTCTCGACGACGATCGTAGAAACAGGGTTAGACATCCCTAACGTCAATACGATCATTATCGATGAAGCCGATAAACTCGGGCTTTCCCAGCTTTATCAGCTGCGTGGGCGTGTCGGTCGTTCTAATCGGACGGCGTACGCATTTTTGATGTATAAGCGCGACAAGATGTTAAAAGAAGTAGCAGAAAAACGACTTGCCGCAATAAAAGAGTTTACAGAACTTGGTTCAGGGTTTAAAATATCTATGAGGGACCTTGAGATCCGTGGCGCAGGAAACCTTTTGGGAGCCAGACAGCACGGACATATGGAGGCGGTCGGATACGATCTGTATTGCAAGATGCTCAATGAAGCCGTTAAACGCCTCAAAGGGGAAAAGGTCGAAAATGATGAGTTTGAGACAAATATTGATCTGAAAATGGATGCGTTTATCCCGGCAGATTATATTCCGAATGAATTCCAGAAACTGGATGTGTACAAGCGCATCGCGGAAATTGAGACGGAGCCGGAGAGAGACGATATGGTAGACGAGCTGATCGACCGTTTTGGCGAGCCGCCACAGAGTGTGTGCAATCTTTTGGAGATCGCGCTTTTGAAAGCAAGGGCACACGATGCATATATTACGGCGATTGTGGAAAAGGCGAACCAGATACGGATCACGATGTTTCCGCAGGCCAAAGTGGCGACGGACAAAATTCCGGACCTGCTTGCGGCATACCAAGGCAAACTGCGTTTTGTACCGGAGACAACGCCGTATTTTGTATATCAGCAGAAAGAGGAGCCATTGCTTCGACAATTGTCAGAACTTGTAAATGAGATGCAGAAGATCAAGGAGGAAGAAAATGAATAGATTTGGAAAGAAAATTCTTTGCGGATGTCTTGCCGTGAGCCTGATGCTTACAAGTGTCGGATGTTCTGAAAAAACGGAAAATGCAGAAGAGCAGACGATAAGTGTAGAAAAAGCGGCGAGGGTAAACAATGGAGATCTCCAGGGAGATTCCATCGCTGTCGCTGTCGGCAAACAGGGCGTAACTTACGATGAATACCTGGTTTACAACTGGTTTTTGAAAAATCAGTATGACTCTATGCTTGGCACGGATGTCTGGAATATTTCGGTCGATGATCATACGATCGGACAGACTGCGATCGAGGATATCGTGCGTCTTATCATTCAGATCAAAGTAATGAACAAGGCGGCCGAAGGACAGGGCGTGACGCTTGGTGTCGATGAAAAAGAAGACATTGATTATAAGGCGGACCAGTACATCGCGACGATTCCGGAGGATGTCCAGAAAGCAAATGGGATTACGACCGAGACGATGCACCGCATTTTTGAAGAAAATCTCGTGGCAAGAAAAATGTACGATGTTGTGACCGGTTCGACACAGGTTTCGATTGACGCGGCGACGACGCAGGCGGCAAAAGTGCTTTTGTGCTATCTGCCGGCGACGGATGCAAACCGCGAAGAAGTTCGTGCGCAGGCAGCAGGATATGCACAGGAACTGGCAACGTATCAGGGAAATTTCTATTCGTTTGTGAAGGAAAAGACCGGAAGTGCGCCGGAAGAAGTGATTTTGGGAAGTCTTGACAGCCGTACCAATCTGGCAGCCAATGTTCTCGCTTTGAAAAAGGATGCGACAAGCGGTGTCATCGAAGAATCGGATGGCTTTTACATCGCTTACTGCCTGAAGGCGAATACGAAAAATCTGAATCAGGCATATGTAGAGCAGGAAGTGGAAAAACAGCAAAAAGATGCGTTCCGCACGGCTTATGAAAAATGGGCGGAAGGCTACGAAGTGCGTGTGAGCAAGTCATTGCTTGCCAAATAAAAGGAGAGAAAGTATGAGAGCAAGTGGAATATTACTTCCGATATCAAGTATCCCGTCTCCCCACGGAATCGGGTGCTTTGACCGAAACGCATATCGTTTTGTCGATACCTTGGTAAGCTGTGGACAGAAATACTGGCAGATTCTTCCAATGGGACCGACGGGATACGGCGACTCTCCGTACCAGTCATTTTCGACATTTGCCGGAAATCCGTATTATATTTCGCTCGACGCGTTGGCGGAAGAGGGGCTTTTGACGGCGGAAGAGATCGCAGCAGCAGACCTTGAGGACGAGGGAAATTATGTAAATTATGAAAAACAGTACAATCAGCGTTTTCCGCTTTTGCGCAAAGCTTTTGACCGCAGTAACATCGCAGAAAATGAAGAATTTCAGGCATTTGTTTCGGAACAGCAGGAATGGCTGCCGGATTACTGCCTGTTTATGGCAATCAAGGACACCCGCAAAGGGGCCGGTTTTCTGACCTGGGAGGAAGAATTGAAACGCCGCGACGAGGCAGCGATTGCGCGTTGCCGGGAAACGTACAAAAACGAGATTAGTTTTTATATGTTCCTTCAATATGAATTTGACAAGCAATGGAAACAGTTGAAAAAGTACGCCAATGATAAGGGCGTTCAGATTATCGGGGATATTCCAATCTACGTAGCGCTTGACAGTGCAGATACGTGGGCACATCCGGAATTGTTTCAGTTTACGGAAGACCTTGAACCGATTGCGGTAGCCGGCTGTCCGCCGGATGCCTTTTCTGAGACGGGCCAGCTGTGGGGGAATCCGCTATACCGCTGGGAATACCATGAATCGACGGAGTTTTATTGGTGGATCTCGCGCATCCGCAATTGTTTTAAATGGTATGACATGGTGCGAATCGACCATTTCCGCGGCTTTGATGAATATTACGCTATTCCATACGGCGAAGAAACAGCAGTAAACGGCGCTTGGGAAAAAGGTCCCGGAATCCATCTTTTCGACAAGATCAATGAAGTGCTCGGCGAGCAGCAGATCATTGCCGAAGATCTCGGTTTTCTGACGGACAGCGTCCGGAATCTCCTGGCTGCGACCGGCTACCCGGGAATGAAGGTGCTTCAGTTTGCATTTGATTCGCGCGAGGAAAGTGATTATATGCCACACAATTACAATTCGAACTGCGTGGTTTATACAGGAACGCATGATAACCAGACGACATTTGACTGGTGGAAAGAATTGTCAAAAGAGGACCGCGATGTGGCACTTCGCTATCTGAATCTGCCTTATGCTGGCAGGTTTGTCAGCCGCAAAAAGCTGACATGGCAGCTGATCACGCTGGCGCAGCGAAGTGTGGCGAAACTTTGTGTCATTCCGGCACAGGATTACCTCTGTCTGCCGGGCACGGCGCGCATCAACACGCCTTCGACCCTTGGCTACAACTGGCAGTGGCGCATGAAGAAAGATGCCTTTGATAAGGAACTTTGCGAGAAGATCCGCCGGATGACGAAATTGTATGGAAGATAGGGAAGGGAACGGAGTTGGGTTTGAAATTGAGTTTGGTTTGACGGGGCGCCGAAGGCGCCCCGTTTTTGGTGAGGTGAGGGGAAAGGCAATGAAAATAGAGGAAATTGCCGAAATCCGCTGCCTTTCCCCGGCAAGACAAGGCGAAAAGGCAGCGTAAAAAGGGAAACCAAGCGAAATCCGCTGCCTTTAGGGCTGGCAAGAAGCAAAAAAGGCAGCGAAAATCGAGGAAACCGCCGAAATCCGATGCCTTTCCCCGGCGAGACAAGGCGAAAAGGCAACGTAAAAAGGGAAACCTAGCGAAATCCGCTGCTTTTAGGGCTGGCAAGAAGTAAAAAAGGCAGCGAAAACAGAGGAAGACGCCGAAATCCGCTGCCTTTCCCCGGCCTCACAAAGCCAAACAAATAAAAAACACCAAAACAGGTTGTCTTTGTAAATGAACTATGTTATACTAAATGAGTAATTGGAAATCAAGATTTCTTACAAGTACATTTCGTACAAGAATTCACACAAAACAAAATTAAATAGAAAGCGGGGAATTTGATGGAGAGAAAAATCTTACAGAGAATGGAACAATTGGAGAAAATCAAGAAAGGTCTTGAAAAAAGATTACAAGGGGGGCAGATTCGAAAGGTGGAATGTAAAAAAATTCGTGGACATTACCGCTATTATTTGAATCAGAAATATGTCGGGAAGCAGGAAATCACGGCACTTAAGCGGTGGGTTGAAGAGGAGTATTATGCAAAACTGCTTCCGGAAATAGAAAAGCAAATTGCAAATTTAAGGAAGGCGTTGCGAAATATTGATGAATTCAACTTGGAAAAAATATACAATGATATGCACGCGGGGAAAAGGAAATTGATTACGACAGGGATTTTGAGCAGGGAAGAAAAGATTCGTAGATTTGCGGAAGAAACCTATGAAGGGAAGCCGATTGAGGATGATCGGACGGAAATTTATACCAATAAAGGCGAGCGGGTTCGGTCAAAATCGGAAAAGATTATTGCGGACCATTTTGAGAGACGGGGGATTTTGTACCGATATGAAAAGCCGGTATATTTGATGGTGGATGGACAGATGAAACCATTTTATCCGGATTTTACGGTGATTAATAAGCGGACGGCGAAGATTTTTTATGTGGAACATTTTGGGATGATGGATGATAGTGTTTATTACAATGGAACATTGCGGAAATTGGATATATATGAGAGAAATGACATTTTGATCGGGCGGGATCTTTTGATGTTTCATGAAACGGGGAAAATGGCATTAGACATGAAAAATATAGATAAATATATAGATGAGTATATGGTGTAGTGAAATTTTCTGTATTGATAGAAGCAAGATGCCAGCCGAATCAAAACTTCCCTGGATTGACAGAGATAGCACAGAAATAGTATACTGATGATAAGTAAATTTTAGAGGAGGCAGATTCATGATTCGACACATTTTATTTTGGAACTACACAGAGGAAGTACAGGAAAAACACGGAGAGGAAGAAGCACTTCGGTTTATGCAAGATTCGGTAGCGACGATGAATGGAAACATCGACGGACTTTTGCAGGCGGAAATTGGAAAGAACATCGCGGGCGGATACGACCTTGTCTTTTATGCCGAATTTACAGACGAAGCAGCATTGAAAGCATTTATGAATCATCCGTTGCATGTGGCGCACCGTGAACGCTGCAAAAATATCGTGACGGACCGGCTTTGCGGCGATCTGGTGACCGGAGACAACAGATAATTAGTAGTTGTAGAAGAGGGGGAGACGCATGGATTGGAGACGTTTATCAATTTTTGCTCTGGCTGGGGTTTTGTGTATAGGAGCGGTTTCCTGTGGAAAAAAGGAGATAGAACAGACGCAGGAGCAATCGCAGCAGCAGATCAAGGATGAGATCAAGCCGGCATCTAAGCAGGCTTATGAAGAGTGTCAGGATGCCATTGATTATTTTTGCAGTATGATGGAAGTTAAAAAACAGCAGTTAAATCTTATTTTTAACTTTAGGACGCACAATGGGGCGTATTCCTATGATATCGGTGTGGATGGAAAACAGGATTTGACGGGAACCTACATATTTTTTAAGGATTGGGACAAAACAACCGAAAATTCTAAAGAGGAAACATGGTCAATCGCCAGGAAGGTTACCGAAGCGGAAAAGAAGGAGCGGAATCTGGAAAAAGAACTTGGCTATCAGTGCAATAAAAATCTTTATGAAGAACTGAGTTTCGAAGAACCGGAAGCGGATCCGGAGGCAGTAAAATTGTCAATTGATGAATCTACCGTAAAGAAGTACGATGAAAAGCGATTGGGGACGGACGATATTTGGGAGTGCTGGAGTGGGTTTATCGATCAAACAGACCATTTTGCGGTGTCATATTATGGGGACACTTCCGGATGGAAGACGGGACAATTCGATGGGAAAAGATGGAAAATGGAACAGCATGCGGTATTTGGGGATGGAGAGTATTACCATTATGATTCCGGGGCAGGACTTTTGTGGTATTTCGACGGGAAACGTTTGATGGCAGGGGATGAGAACGGAAAGACATTGTACGATTTCACTATGTCAGAATGGTATAAAAAGAATCATTTGGAGAAAGATCCGGCAGACAAATATAATATTGTGCCATTGACAAGGGAAAAGGCGATATTTAACTGCAATCTGGAATCCAAGGAAAAGCAGGCATCATATGTCGTTGATTTGAAGACCATGAAGATTGAAAGAAGTTTTGATATGGCAATGTATGGCAGTTATTATGATGGCATTTTTTACAATTTTGACAATGATAAAAACATATTGGAAATGATCGATGTGGAGACGGGAGAGACAAAGGAAAAGCTGGATTATTCGGCGATTTCAGAGGGGATACCGGAGAGCATCCGTTATCGGAGTTACAATGAGGAAATGCAGGAATTGGATTATTTGGAATACTGGAAAGGGGATGAACCGATCCGGTATTGTGTCAATGAGAATACCGGCGAAGTCTATTTTTCCTATTTTAATGGGGTATTTCATTATAACAAAGCGACAAAAATACTGGAAAAAATTGTCGATTCAAAGAATCAGAAGCTTTTTCCGGATATGCATGGAGGGTTCCGGGTCGGTTCGGATGGGAAGATTTATATGCTCGGATTTCTGGGCGGCGGTGACGACGAAGGGCCGATTGATTTCTTATATATGACGCCAAAGGAAAAGGATTAGGTGCGTAACGATTCAGGACTATCCCATCACCGTGGCCCTGAATCGTTTTATATTAATGGTGTCATGTATAACGGAAGAAAAAGAATCCCATTTTCTTCTTTCAGATCATTGGGGTGAAGCACATAAGGAATGTGCAGCTGCTCTTTGTATTTTTCTTTAAATTTACGCAGGGAAGTCAGCGTATAATTTTTACTTGATTTCACCTCAATTGGTGAAATATTATGGCGGTTGCTGATCTTGCTTTTTGCGGTCAAAAAGTCGATTTCCATGCGGAGACTTGCATCGTCGCGGGAAGGATTGGAATAAAAATACAATTTATGGCCGCTTGCCGTAAGCATCTGGGCGACAATATTTTCTATAATCATTCCTTTATTTACTTCCAATTTGTCAAATAAAAGTTTCTTATAAATTTCTTCACTTACCAATCCGTTTTCATCAAAAGCATGGCTGATCAAAAGACCGGTATCTGCCATATAGCACTTCAATGTCATGCGATGCATATTCAGCTTCAATCCGATATTTGGTGCTGTCGAATTGTAGCAGATATTTGTAATCATGGCATCAGAAAGCCAGAATAAAGCATCCTCATATTCCCGGAAACGTGCCTCCTTCTTCAAAGAGGAAAATTTGAATTTTGTATTATGTTTCTGTAACTGGGCAGGAATGGCGTCAAAAATCTGGGCTACTTTCATCTGATAACCTTCTGCGTGTTTTATGATATCTGCCCGGTAAAGTTCCAAAATATCCCGCTTAACACAGTCGACTTGGTCAAAATCGTGCGAATCACGGTAAGTTTTTACAGCCTGCGGCATCCCGCCGACGATAAGATATTGGCGGAAATAGTCCATAGTTTTGCGGTGAAGCACTTGCCCCATAGGCTTTTTTTCCTCAAAACAAAGGCGAATAAAATCCATCAGTGTATCGTTGTCGAGCGCCCATAAAAATTCTTCGAAATCCAAAGGGTACATTTTCATATGGCGTTCTTCGGAAGGAATGACGATGTCTGCAACATTTTTCTTAATCGTCATCAGGGAACCGGTTTCAACATAATCATAACGCCCGTCTTCGACAAGATATTTGATGGCAGCGCGTGCTTTGGGAAACAATTGAACTTCGTCAAAAATAATCAAACTTTCACGTTCATAGAGTTTTACTCCATAAAAGTTTGATAAATAGAGAAAAAACATATTTAAGTCGTTTAAATAATGAACAAAAAGATCTGTAATTTCAGCAGGCGCACGGTTGAAGTCAATAAGAATATAACTTTTATATTCCTTTTTGGCAAACTCCTGCGCAATATAACTTTTACCGACACGCCTTGCACCATCGATCAATAAGGCAGTACGCCCATTTTCTTCTTTCCATTTCTGCATGGAATCATAGATTTTTCGTTTCATGATATACCCCTCCTTACACGAAAACGAGATTTTTATAAGTATAGTATATCACGAAAACGAGTTTTTTATAACCACAAAATTACACGAAAACGAGATTTTTTTACAGATTATTCAAAAACGCTCTCGCTGCGTTCTTGTTCTTGTTTCATTGTAGCAAATATGGTATAATCTGAAAAACGAAACTTTGGAATAGAATAATCCGGAAAACAAATGCAGAAAATTGATCAAAATGCTGAATCAATATTGCCGCAGATAAAAGGAGAATCAATGTGAAAATAGCAGTATTTTTCCCGGGAATCGGGTACCGTTTTAATAAACCATTGTTGTATTACAGTAAAAAACTGGCAAAAGAATGCGGGTATGACACCTTTTTGGAAGTGGATTACCGGATCAAGAAAACAACGAATATACGCGGAAATGCGGAGAAAATGAGAGAAGCTTTTGACGAAGCCTGCGAGAGTGCGGAGAAATTTCTTGCGCCGATCCTGTGGCAGGAGTACGACGAGATCGTATTCATATCCAAAAGTATTGGCACAGCCGTAGCAGCACATTTTACCAATGTTTACCGGTTGAAAGCAAAGCAGATTTATTATACACCGCTCGCACAGACATTTTTGGCAAATCCGGCGCCGGGCATCGCTTTTTGCGGCACCGCGGATCCGTGGGTTCCGGATGTCGATAACGTGATCTATCAGTGCGCGCAGGCGCAGATCCGAAGTTCCCGGATCGAGGGGGTAAATCATTCGCTCGAAACCGACGACGCGTTGGAAAATATTGACATCTTACGTGAGGTCATGCAGGAGACAAAGAACTATTTACAGGAGTAAGGTAAAGGAGATGTACTGCAGTTCGTCGTGGAGCGCGTTTGAGATCATCAGCGTGCCATTGTGGTGCGAGGCATGGATCGACACATAGATGTTATAATGGCTCAGTTGTCAAGACAAAAATTTGATATTTTTATAATGAACTGATA
>OGDN01001519.1_pt1 | contig 37255 bp, 34 predicted proteins | sample 1570271 | NCBI WGS metagenome assembly OGDN01 (sample SAMEA4384481, study PRJEB24528) | human gut metagenome | reverse complement strand
TCACTTCCTTCTTCTCAAAGCTGTCCCATGTCACGTTGCTGATGACTTTCATGTCTCGGCCGATGGAAGGACGGGCCGGCTGGCTGTATTTTCTTGTGCGACGGTCAATCTGGCGTTGCGCCTCCTTTCCGAGACCTTTCAGGTCAGGGGTACGCAGACCGTTCTGTTCCGGTGCGACACCATGTTCGTACTCGATGTCCTTGGCAACGACCTGGCGGTTTATACGCTCGTTGATGACGGCCTCCTGCTGGGCGCGGATGAAACGTTTCTCGGCTTCCGTCTGCTCCTGCTGGGCACGGTGGATCATCAGCGGGAACGAAGCCACACACTCAAAGCGCATCGCTCCGCCCTTATCCTTGTACAGCAGACGTACGCTGCTCATGTCATAAGGATCGTACTGGACATAGAACTTCTTGTAGGTGTTACGTCGGCGCCATTCCAGATCAGGCTCACCGGGGGCGGAGAAAACCTCGTAAGGGTATTTCTTTCCCTGTACCGTGATCTCGATACCGTTGGCGGTGAACAGCGACGGTTTCTCGGTCGTGTACCAGAACATCTCCACCATATCCGACACACTTACCGCATCGGTAGCCTCGTTCACGCTGGTATTGTACATCTCAATCCGGGAGATGCCGGTGGCAGGGTGTTTCATTGAATTCCACTGCTCACGGGCGGCGGCATACTGTTCCTTCAGTTCCTCCAATGTGGGGAGGGAGTCGATGTTCGCGTTGATGAATTCCAAATTCGGACGGCTTGTATCTCTCTTTGCCGTAATATTCTGCCCGGTGAAACCGAAACGTTTCTTCAATACCTGGCTCTGGAAGCGGTAGAAAATGTTCTCAATCGTCTTAGATTCGCCATTATACGGAGCTGTCGGGCGGTGGATACGGCTGATCTTCGAGAAAAGACCCAGCGCCGCGTTCTTCTTATGACCGCCCTGGTTGTCGCACACGATCTCGTAGGGTTTGTGCCGGCTCGTCTGGATAGCCATGCGGAAAGCATGGTACTGGGCGATATAGTCCTCGTTGTCGCTGATGTAATAACCGAGCAGGACTTCACTATAGGCATCCACCACCTCGTACACGCTTGTAGTGCACTTGTTTCCGTTCTCGTCACGATAGTAGAGGTTCAGCTTCGTGCCGTCGCCATACCAGAGGCTGTCACGACGGCCCGGAAGGATGGTCCGGTGCTTGCGGTCATAACGCTGGTGTGCCTTCATTTCCCCATAAACGGCATCGTACCACAGAGGTTCGACACGCGGGCTGTTGAACCATTCGCGGAGGCTGCGGGGACTCTTCAGGGGCTTCCAGCCACGTTCCGGAGCGACACGGTTGTACTCCTCGAAGATCTCCATGTCAGTATAAACCGGAACGCGGCTGCGTTTCAATGCTACAAGGTAACGCCCGCCGTCCTCCTCGATCTTCAGCGTGTTGCTGTTGCCGTACTTGCCGCTCACAAGCACACCGTAGTTGTCGGGACGGAACTTGTTTATCAGGGCTTTCAAACGCCCCACACTGCCCGGAAGACTGTGCCCGTACACCGGACGCCATTCCTCACTCGTGACAAGCAGAAGTTCCCAAAGGTTACGGCGGAAACCGGTCAGCTTGTTATTGGATGAACTCAAGCGTTTGAACTCTTCCATCAACGCGTTCAGCACCGAAGCGTTCCAGGTGTATTCCTTCTTCACATCCTCGGGAAGAGCGACCATCTCACCGTTCTTGTCGTAACGGTAATCCTCGAAAAAGTTCTCGGCCTTCTCGTCTTTCTTCACTATGTTACGGATCATTTCCTGTCTCATTTGTTTCTCGGGTTCGCCATGACGCTCAACCCAACGTTTCTTGTATTTCTCGGGAAGGGAGGAATAGGCATACAGAGCCGGATTATTTTCACCACCGCCACGGGAAACGACATCCAGTTTTTCTCGGGACAGCTGGCTATTCAAAGTGCCTTTGGGCATTATATCCAGCAACTCTTTGTAAGTTACACACAATATATTATCAAAGTATTCCATCTCCCAGCTTGATTATCAATCCTCTAAATCATTCAAAGGGACATGCTTCTTCAGCAGCCGCACGGAGATCCCGAAATTCAACACTACGAGAAGTTCCAGCAGCGGATTAATAAAAAAAATAGAGAGCAGGATCCCGAAACTCATACAGAAGTAAAGCACGCAAAAGCGCTGTTTTCGTTTCAGACGAGCAAACCAGTGCAGCTGGTCGCTGAACAATGTCATCAAATCATTTTTCATGGCTACTTGTATTTTGAGGATTACCACCTACTTTGGATCCACCGCGCTCAATGGCGAGCTTACGAATGGAACGGGCCAGTTTGCTGTTCTTACGGAAGGCAAGCGCATGACTCACCATCACGTTTGTACAGCCCATCAGTTCGGCAATTTTATTCACCTCACCGTATTCTACAACTATTCGTTCTTTCATACTATCTAATATTTAAATTATCGTAGTGGGCAGTCGCGGATTCGAACCGCGGACCATAACCTCTCCATTATAGGAGTTTAGTTTGTTCTACCAGCTGAACTAACTGCCCGAGAAAATTATTAAAGCTCCTTTATCGCATCCTCCGGAACACATATTACAGTCCAAACCTGACCATTTTTCATATAATCGATATTATATTCCCGCACGAACGTACAAATGTTATAATCCCAGTCACGAACTATACCATCAATGATCTCACCATTTCTCTTGGTGATTCTCACACTTTGTCCCTTTTTAAATTTTACTTCCATTTTGCTTCTTTTTAAATTCTCATTGTTACCTCAAGCCTTTTTTGTAGCTTTGGGGCGTGTTTAAACTTTAATCACGTGGCAAATATAGTCTAAGTTTCTTAGACAACAAAGTGTTAATCCAAATAATTTAGATTTATGAGCGTTTTTTCTAAGAATCTTAGATATCTAAGGGAGAGTAGGGGACTTAAATTAGATGAATTTGAGTTTCTGGGCATCAAAAAAGGTACAATGTCAAACTATGAACTGGGTAATACAGAACCTAAATTGAGTTTGTTATGTGAAATATCTAAGTTTTTTAGAATATCAATCGACGACTTTCTTTTAAAAGATATAGAAGCCGAAAAAATTACACCAGTAGTAACGGAAACAGCTCCTCCAGAAACAGCTAACAATAATTTTAGGGAGCTTCTGGATGTTTTAAGGGAAAAAGACTCCACCATTCGAGAAATGGCAGAGGAAATAGGGATGCTCAAACAGACAATTACACAACTTAAACAGGACAAGTCGGGGCGTGTTTCGGATGCAAGCGATTCTACGGTTGCCAATGCCATCTAAAACGTGTTTTATGGGGAAAGGGAGGTAAAAACAGTTAAATCACTATTTTACAGCAGAATATATAAAAATACAGGGGAGTAAATAAATATTATCTATATACAATTTACCCCCTACAATATTATAAAAACCGATGAATACCAAATAAAAAAAAGATATTTCCCCGTTTTATTAGAACAAAATAGGCACAAAAATGAATAACCAAATGAATAAGCAATCAAAACATTTCGTTTTTGTAATAGCTTAAATGAATAACCAAATGAATAAGCAAGTGAATAACCTTTCCACTTTTTAAGACGTTCAAAGCGTTCAAACGGATAAATACAGCCTTCCATCATAGTTTGACACTTATAAGGGCAAAAAAAGCCGCTTTTGCGGCTTTTAATTGCGTTCTAAGGCATTTTATCCCTTTCTGGTACATGTTATCAAGCGAGACTGAATAATCATTGCACGTTTCGTGTATTTGGCAATGTCATCAACCAGTCCAGCATGTAAAAGACTACTCTTAGTGATTCCGACCTGTTTCTCCGTCAGAGTTTCAAAAATGGCCGATATACTACCAAAGTAGATGTTCTTTTTCTCAAAAATCAAATGTACATGGATAACTTTACTCATGATATATAGTATTTATTTCACTGCAAATATACCAAATATCAGCTATATGGAATAATTTTAATAAATAAAAATAGGAGAGAAGCGAAGCGCTCCCCTACTCCACTTGCATAAATTACACCATTTGGTTATCTTTGTATATGGAAGTATGGCCTGGGCAAAGCATCGGAGTGAAATAATACCATACTGCCTGAATTCTCCCCTACTCCACTCCTAATGTAAAGAGATTCATTTGAACGGCGTTCAAACAAGGTTCAAATGTAAGCTCGATGTAAAGCGATGTAAACGCTTCGTTTTTCCACCCAGCTCACTCCTACCCCGTTCTAACGCTTTGAAAACCAAAGCAATCAGATATTTTCAGACCGACCGAACTTTGACACGCATCGTTTCTCCCCCCTTAAACGGAACACCGTCTACAACATATAACGGTGCACTGGAAGCATTAATAGAACCGATACCACGAATACGAATTTCCGCATCCGTACCCGGCTGACCGCTGGCAGCACTAGCCTGCACCCCGGATACCGTACCTTCGAGCACACGTGATACGCTGGAAGTCTGCAACTTCTCTATTTCTCCGGCTTTCATTGTCGAAGCAGCTCCAGTAAAACTATATTTCTTGGCAGTGGCATAAGCAACTACCATCACTTCGTCCAGCTCTTTGCTCTCCGATTCTAAAGTAACATTGATTACATTGCGGTTATTCACCGATTGTTCCACCGTCCGCATTCCTACAAAGCGGAAAACGATAGTCCCATTGGCGGGAGCTTCAATTGAATAGTTTCCATCAATATCTGTAATGGTGCCGGAAGAGGCGCCTTTCACTTGTACGGAAACACCGGGTAAAGGCTCTCCTTCAGAAGTCACAGTACCCTTCACGCGTTTCTCTTGTTGTGCTTCTGCATACACTATATTGCCGGCAGAAAGCAATAGAAACGCCACTAATAAACGTAAATAGATTCTCATAATTTTGTGGCTTAGGATTTATTTGCTTGTTCTAACTAACAGAATACATATCTCATTTGTTTAGGAAACGAAACATTTTTTTAGACGATTATTAGTATAAATCAACGAAAGGTAGTACATTCGTGAAACGAACAGTATCAATCATAGCAACGAAAAATCACAGGATGAAACAAATTGTTCTATCTCTTTTTCTGTTTCTGTCACTCTCCTTACAGGCTCAAACTGAAGGGAGAGATACCCTAATGAACGATAGCCTGCAAGCTGATTCTGTGGCGCCGGCCCAACCGAGCGCTTTCAAAAGAGCCATTAAGAAATTCATGAATTTCAGTGACTTCGACACACTTTACATCAGTCCCAACCGGTATAACTACGCATTAATGACGACACATTTCAGCAACTTTGAATATTATTCTGTTACCAGCAATCTGCCACAACCACAAAAGCTGAGTTTCTCCCCCAATCCACATAACAAAATAGGATTGTACTTTGGCTGGCGATGGATCTTCCTTGGATGGTCCGTAGACGTGGACGATATTTACCGGAAAACGAACCGGAGGAACAAAGGAACAGAATTTGACTTAAGCTTATACAGTTCCAAACTGGGAGTAGACATTTTCTATCGTCGTACGGGTAATAACTACAAAATTCATAAGATCAACGGTTTCTCGGAAGACATCCCCGCCAATTACTCCGAGAACTTCAACGGAATAAAGGTCGATATCAGAGGACTGAACCTATACTATATCTTTAACAACCGCAAATTCTCCTACCCTGCCGCTTTCAGCCAGTCAACCAATCAACGCCGGAATGCAGGTTCGTTTATCGCAGGTTTTTCCATTTCAAAACATAATCTTGAGTTTGATTATACAGAACTTCCCGATTTCATACTGGAAACAATGAATCCCGGCATGAAAGTCAACAATATAAAATACACCAATGCCAATATCAGTTTTGGCTATGCCTATAACTGGGTATTTGCCCGTAACTGCCTGGCATGCCTGTCTCTCACTCCCGCCATAGCCTATAAAGCTTCCGATGTAGATGCAGAAACCCACGAAGGAAAGACATGGTACGGCAATTTTAATCTCGATTTTCTGATTCGTGCGGGAGTGGTCTATAATAACGGAAAATATTTCGTCGGCACCTCATTTGTCGGCAAGAACTACAATTACCACCGAAATAATTTTTCACTGGATAATGGATTCGGAACGCTTCAGGTATATGTCGGATTCAATTTCAATTTACGCAAGGAATACAGAAAAAAGAAGTAGGAGCAGATACAGCAGAAATCATTAACTTGCTTGCTTATCCAAAGAATCTTTGTACATTTGCCCCGTTCTTTACTTCAAAAACAAGAACCTGATGAAGAAACAACGCCACATACAGACCACACGTTCCCTTCTTTCCCGCTTCCGCTATTGGGGCAGAAAGAACTATGCCGCTTTTGCGAGTATGGGACGTGAATTCCAAATCGGTCACCTGCATACGAATGTGGTAGATGTGGCTCTTCGCAAGCAGAATGCTGCACAAACTATCCCTTATCATACATTTATGACACTTCAAGAAATCAAAGACCAAGTATTGGCAGGCATTGACATATCGCCCGACCAAGCCGCTTGGCTGGCCAACATGGCCGACAGCGAGGCGCTATATACCGCCGCGCACGAGATTACCGTCGCATGTGCTTCGCACGAATTCGACATGTGTTCCATCATTAACGCCAAGTCCGGCCGGTGTCCGGAGAACTGCAAATGGTGTGCACAATCCTCTCACTACAAAACCCAAGCCGAGATTTACGATCTCCTGCCCGCTGAAGAGTGCCTCCGACAGGCAAAATACAACGAAAGTCAAGACGTCAACCGTTTCTCCCTCGTCACCAGCGGACGAAAACCTTCTTTCAGACAGATAACACAACTTTGCGACACAGTCCGCCTCATGCGGAATCATTCGTCAATTCAGCTTTGCGCATCATTGGGATTACTCAACGAAGAAGAACTCCGCTCACTACACGATGCCGGAATCACCCGCTACCACTGTAACCTCGAAACAGCCCCTTCCTTTTTTCCCAAACTCTGCTCCACACATACACAAGAGCAGAAACTGGCAACTCTCGATGCTGCCCGCCGGGTAGGTATGGATATCTGCTGCGGTGGAATTATCGGTATGGGAGAAACGATGGAACAGCGTATCGAATTTGCTTTCACACTGGCAGAACTGAATGTACAGTCTATTCCCATCAACTTGTTAAGTCCGATACCCGGAACCCCATTAGAAGGTGAAAAGCCCTTGAGTGAAGAAGAAATTCTGAGAACTGTTGCCCTGTTCCGCTTTATCAATCCCACCGCTTTCCTGCGTTTCGCCGGAGGACGTTCACAACTCCCCCCCGAAGCCATGCGCAAAGCACTATTCATCGGCATCAATTCCGCTATTGTGGGCGATCTGCTGACAACGCTCGGTTCGAAGGTTTCAGATGACAAAAAGATGATTCTGGAAGAAGGATACCATTTCGCGGATTCTCAATTTGATCGTGAACATTTGTGGCATCCTTATACCTCTACGACCGATCCATTACCTGTTTATAAAGTGAAACGGGCAGACGGAGCAACAATTACCCTCGAAGATGGACGGACATTGATTGAAGGAATGTCATCCTGGTGGTGTGCAGTGCACGGATACAACCACCCGACACTGAATCAGGCAGCAAAAGACCAGCTAGATAAGATGTCACATGTCATGTTTGGAGGACTGACGCATGATCCGGCCATCGAATTAGGTAAGCTACTATTGCCATTGGTTCCCCCGTCCATGCAAAAGATTTTTTATGCGGATTCCGGTTCGGTAGCAGTAGAGGTTGCCTTAAAAATGGCCGTACAATACTGGTATGCAGCCGGAAAACCTGAAAAAAATAATTTCGTAACCATCCGCTCCGGTTATCACGGTGACACTTGGAATGCAATGTCCGTATGCGATCCCGTAACAGGAATGCACAGTCTTTTCGGTTCATCGCTTCCTGTCCGTTATTTTGTTCCGGCACCCTCTTCCCGATTTGACGGAGAATGGCATCCGGAAGATATCATCCCTTTGCAGGAGACCATAAAGAAACACTCCAAAGAACTGGCGGCACTTATCCTCGAACCTATTGTTCAAGGGGCAGGCGGTATGTGGTTTTATCATCCGCAATATCTGCGTGAAGCGGAAAAACTCTGCAAAAAATATGATATTCTCCTGATATTTGACGAAATAGCAACAGGATTCGGACGTACCGGCAAACTCTTTGCCTGGGAACATGCCGGAGCAGAACCGGATATTATGTGTATAGGAAAAGCACTGACCGGAGGATACATGACGCTGTCTGCTGTACTGGCAAGCAACCGGATAGCAGATACGATCTCCAATCATGCACCGGGAGCTTTTATGCACGGTCCCACTTTTATGGGTAATCCGCTCGCTTGCGCAGTAGCATGCGCTTCCGTCCGGCTCTTGCTCGATTCCTGCTGGGCAGAGAACGTGAAACGAATTGAAACTCAGCTAAAGGAGGAACTGGCTCCTGCCCGCAAGTTAGCGCAAGTAGCGGATGTACGGATATTAGGAGCCATAGGAGTCATCGAAACAAAACGCTCAGTAAACATGGCATATATGCAACGCCGCTTTGTAGAAGAAGGTATCTGGGTACGCCCTTTTGGAAAATTGGTTTATCTGATGCCTCCGTTCATCATTGCTCCGGAGCAGTTAAGTAAACTAACTACCGGGGTGCTCAAGATAGTAAGCGAGATGTAACTTAATTTTTTTATTATTGTATAAAGTATGATTTTAGACAACATAAATCAAGAACTTCTGATTTTAAAAGAAAAGAAGAATTACCGTTCCCTTCCGCAGTTGACTCATGAGGGAAGAGATGTGATAGTAAACGGACAACGAATGCTGAACCTTTCATCCAATGATTATCTGGGGTTAGCCAATGATTTGTCTTTAAGAGAGGAATTTTTAAAGAACCTCACCCCTGAATCATTTCTGCCCACTTCCTCTTCCTCTCGCCTATTGACAGGCAACTACACTGTCTATGAGGAGCTGGAACAACAATTAAGCACTATGTTCGGAGCAGAAAGCGCCCTCGTATTCAATAGTGGATACCATGCCAACACAGGAATTCTTCCGGCAGTCAGCAATGCCCGGACATTAATACTTGCGGATAAACTCATACATGCAAGCCTGATAGACGGAATCAGATTATCATCTGCCAAATGTATCCGGTATCGCCATAATGATTTATCCCAGCTCCAACGTCTTCTTGAAGAAAACCACAGTATGTATGAGAAGATCATAATCGTTACCGAAAGTATCTTCAGTATGGACGGAGATGAAGCCGATTTACAAGCATTGGTACGATTGAAACACTATTACTCTAACGTTCTTCTTTATGTAGACGAAGCCCACGCTTTCGGAGCACGAGGCAAAAAAGGCTTAGGATGTGCCGAAGAACAAAATTGCATCAACGACATAGACTTTCTGATAGGAACTTTCGGAAAAGCAGCTGCATCTGCCGGAGCATATATCATCTGCCGACAAATCATCCGGGAGTATCTGATCAATAAGATGCGTACATTTATCTTCACTACAGCACTTCCTCCTATCCAGATTCAATGGACTTCATGGGTACTGAAACACTTCACTGATTTCCGGAAAAAAAGAGAACATCTGCTGCAAATCAGTCGGAAACTGAAAGAAGCACTGTCCGATAAAGGGTATCAGTGTCCTTCTGTCAGCCACATTGTACCGATGGTGGTCGGAGCAAGCGAAGATACCATAGAGAAAGCGGAAGAATTGCAACGCAAAGGGTTCTACGCTTTGCCTGTACGCCCGCCTACAGTGCCCGAAGGGACTTCCCGTATCCGTTTCTCATTGACAGCGGACATCACAGAAAATGAAATCGACAGACTGATAGAAATAATTAACCAATGAAACAGCATTTTATCATCAATAACAGTCAAAAACAGCTACTACTGTTCTTTGCCGGCTGGGGAATGGATGAAACACCATTTCTTCACATTCAGCCTACAGGATGTGACTGGATGATTTGTTATGACTATCGCTCGTTAGAGTTCGATACGACTTTGATGCAAGCATATTCCGAAATAACTCTGATTGCATGGTCGATGGGAGTTTGGGCTGCCTCGCAGGTAATGAAGCAACATCCTTCCCTGCCTGTTTCCCAAAGTATCGCCATCAACGGAACACTTTATCCCATACATGCAACGAAAGGAATTATGCCATCTGTCTTTGAAGGTACCCTGCAAGGATTGAATGAACAAACGCTACAGAAGTTCCAGCGAAGAATGTGTAACTCTTCCACCGATTACAAAGCTTTTCAAACAATAGCTCCCAAGCGTCCGGTTGAAGAGTTAAAAGAAGAACTTGCTGCCATCCGGCAACAATGCCTGTCATCGGTATCTTTAGACTTCATCTGGCATAAAGCCATCGTAGGGAAGAATGACCGGATTTTCCTTCCGGAGCATCAAGAGACAGCATGGAGAAATAAAGTAGATTCCCTTGTACATGTCGAAGCCGCTCACTATCAGCAGGAACTTTTTTATGAGGTAATTATGAACATCAAGTAACCATCGATCATGAATAAGACAATTATTGCGGAACGTTTCTCAAAAGCCATCGCCACCTACTCCCGTGAAGCAAACGTACAACGGCAGATAGCAGATAAAATGATCCGTCTGCTCAAAAAATATATCCTCTCTCCCTGCCCGAAAGTGATTGAGTTTGGATGCGGCACAGGTATTTATTCCCGAATGCTGCTCCGTACCCTTCGTCCGGAAGAGTTATTGCTGAACGATCTGTGTCCGGAAATGAGATATTGCTGTGAAGATTTATTAAAGGAAAAGCAAGTCTCTTTTCTTTCCGGAGATGCAGAAACGATTCCTTTTCCGGATAAAAGTACTTTAATTACTTCCTGTTCTGCTTTGCAATGGTTTGAGTCGCCGGAGAACTTTTTCAAAAGATGTAATACACTACTTCATAGTCAAGGCTATTTTGCTTTCAGCACTTTCGGGAAGAAGAATATGAAGGAAATACGTGAGCTTACCGGAACAGGTCTTCCCTATCGTTCAAAAGAAGAACTTGAAGCTGCCCTGTCTCCTCATTTTGATATACTGTACTCAGAAGAAGAGCTGATTCCCCTCTCTTTCGAAAATCCGATGAAGGTATTGTATCATCTGAAACAGACAGGTGTAAATAGTTTATCAGCACATTCTTCTTTCTATCCAAAGCAAGAGAGACAGGCTTGGACCCGTCGTGATCTACAGTATTTTTGCGAACGTTACACGCAAGAATTTACACAAGGCACTTCTGTGTCTTTGACATATCACCCTATTTATATCATAGCAAAAAAGAAAAAAGTATGAAACAGAATGTATATTTTGTAAGCGGCATCGATACTGATGCAGGAAAAAGTTATGCGACCGGCTACTTGGCACGTGAATGGAACCAACATGGCAAAAGGACAATTACCCAAAAGTTCATCCAAACCGGGAATGTGGGTCACTCCGAAGACATAGACCTCCATCGTCATATCATGGGAATCCCCTTCACTGAAGAAGACCGGGAAGGGCTTACCATGCCGGAGATATATTCTTACCCTGCTTCACCCCATCTGGCTTCCGAATTAGATAATCGCCCTATCAACTTTGATAAAATCAAACGATCTACTGAAATACTGAGCGAACGATATGATTATGTCTTACTTGAAGGGGCAGGAGGTCTTATGGTCCCTCTGACTACGAAACTTTTAACGATTGATTATATCGCACAGGAGAAATATCCACTCATTTTTGTTACTTCCGGCAAACTGGGAAGCATCAATCATACACTTTTGAGCCTTGAAGCCATACAGAAACGGGGGATTGTTCTGGATACAGTACTTTATAATCTCTATCCAACAGTGGAAGATAAAACGATTCAAAATGATACAATGAACTTTATCCGGACTTGGCTGGAAAAATACTTTCCGGATACGAAGTTTTTATTAGTTCCTGAAATAAAAGAATAGATATTGTTTTGAGGAAAAGAAACTGGTATTTTTTAAGAAGGCTGATTCATTCTTCTTTATAAAATAGCAGTTTCTTTCTAAAGTTTTCTGTCTCCGTATTCTACATGGTTAAATTTGAATATTTTCCCAGTGCTTTTTCCAATGCCTCCCGTGATACCGGTTTCGTAACAAAATCAGTGCAACCGGCCTCAAAAGCCTGCTCCTTATCGGCCTCAAAGGCATAAGCAGTCAGTGCTATGACAGGGATTTCCTTTGAATACGAACGAATGATACGGGTAGCCTCCAAACCATCCATACGAGGCATTTTGATATCCATCAGAATCAAATCCGGCTGATATCGTTTATACATTTCTACAGCTTCAAAACCATCTTTGGCCCACAGCAAAGTATACTCTTTCCCAATCATGTTTTTGACTAATACAAAATTACTGTCCACATCTTCAGCCACCAGAATCTTTTTGATTTTCTGCATCCTCTTTATAGTATGGCTGATATATTTCGTTTCAAAAGCATCGGAAAAAGTTATATGCTCATCCGAATTTTCCTTATACGGTATGGTGAAGAAGAAAGTCGACCCTTTCCCTGTTTCCGAAGTGACTCCAATCTCCCCTCCTATTTTTTCTATTATCATCCGGCAAATGGCGAGACCCAAGCCCGTACCCTGCGCAAAAGAATTCAATTTGACAAAACGGTCAAAGATATGATCCACTTTACTCGCCTCTATCCCGATGCCTGTATCCTTCACATAAACATGAATACAATGATTCTCTATTTTAAAGCCAAAGCGGATTTCGCCTGCATAAGTAAATTTAGTGGCATTGGTTATAAAATTAGTAATAACCTGCATAATACGATTCCGATCTTCTTCAATAATCAGATCATCTTCCTTATTATCCAGAATAAGGGTAACTCCTTCTTGTACACGTCCTTTATGAATCTCATAAATATTGCGGCATACTTCCCCCAGATTCATGGGCTGTTTGACATATTCCAGTGTGCCCGCTTCTATTTTCGACAAGTCCAGAATATCATTGATTAGCTGCAACAATATCTCTGAATTCTGATTGATGATACGGGAATAAAGCTTCTCCTCCTCCACATTTTCGGCAGAAGGCAACAGATTAGAGAAACCTACAATCGCATTCAGAGGTGTCCGGATTTCATGACTCATATTTGCCAGAAAAGCAGTTTTCAGCCTGTCGGACTGCTCAGCCTTGATACGTGCCTTAATCAATTCCTGCTCGATATTCTGGAAATTAGTGATATCCCAGGATATGCCTATCAAAAGCGGTTCACGCCCTTCCATAGGTACGAGTGCTTTCAAAGTCTGCACGATACGAGTCTCTCCGGTAGCTGCCACATAAGTCTCCTGCATTTCGATTCGTTCATGCGTGCGAATCAGTTCCAAATCGTCTCTGCGAAATCTTTCGGCATCCGCACGTTCAGGAAAGATTTCAAAGTCCGTATGCCCGATGGCCCGGGATGTCGGAATCTTGGAATGTTCGGCAAAAGCTTTATTCCAATACAGATACTTGAAGTCGTCTTCGGGATCTTTCACAAACAGATAAACCGGGATATTATTCAGAATGCCGTCCAACAATAGATTTAATTCCCGAAGGTCATCCCGTTTCTTGATGACATCTGTAATGTCCTGAGTAAAAAACCAAATAAGTTCCATATCGTCTTCTTTGGTCAAATAGGTAGAAACCTGATGCACCCTTTCTTTCTCTTCACCTTTACGCACATACGCCGCGCGATACGAAAAACTGCCACCATTATCGCGTATATCTTTCAGCTTGGCTTCCCAAAGCTCCGGTGTACGCATGGAGACAGGCAGGTCATATATCTTTTGTGTGCCCATTTGCTGGGTGACACCATACTCTTCTATAAATTGTTTATTGGCATATACTAAAGTTCCATCACTCGATACGGCAAGAATACTATCACTAACCTTGTCGAGTACACTCTTGAACACCTCCAACTGTCGCTGGGTAGCCACCCGCTCTGTGATATCACGACACATGATCAGTACATGTTCTTCATCCAACGGAAAGATACGGTTCTCGTAATAATGATGGGAGCCATTGAAATCCAGATCGTGATGCGCTGCCGAAACAGTTCTTGTAGCAATCACTTTCTGCATATTCGAGTGGATATTCTGATAGGCCTCCGGAGGTACCATGTCACACATACGCATTCCTTCAAAGTCTTTGTTGGATATTCCGACATGATTGGTTTCTTCATTGGAAACCACTTCAATTCCTACTTCGTCGTTGTTGAAAACGGTTAACATATCCGGTAAAGAATTCAAGATTCTGACAGCATACCTTTCCTGAAAACTGGCAGTACTTTCTTCTGTCTGTTTTTTCTGTTCAAGAGATAGAAGTTGTCGCTTCAGTTGCTCATTTTCTTTTCTGAGTAACTCTAATTCTTCTTTTAATGCTTCCTTTGTTTGTTCGCTATCCATAAGACATCAAGATGTAAATACGTACTTATCTGCCAAAAGTAAAGAAAAGTTTTGAGATAAGTACGTAAAACACCTTTATTTTTAAAAGAATCATTCAATCACCATAACCCGGTCATTCAAAGCGACCTTCATATTATCTTCTACAAAGACTTCTTTCACTACTCCGTCTGTAGTCGAACGAATTTCGTTTTCCATTTTCATTGCTACCAATACACAAAGCGGATCTCCACGTTTCACCGTATCCCCCTTCTTTACATATATCTTCAGGATGACTCCCGGCATCGGAGCCTGTACCACTTGTCGCCCCACAGCTTCCGTACCGGCACGGGCATTATGTATTTTCTCCATCTCTCCCTGTAACTCTATCTGATAAAGTTCTCCCTTATTCATGATCGTATAGGAATTATTGGAAGAAGGAGATATCTGCACTCCATGAGAGTGATGATCGATGATAATCGAATGAATAGAGTCGCCTCCCATATTGTAATCGACCTCGTATATCTTACCGTTGACCGCTATCTTCTTGATCGGTCCGTCTTCCAGAATCTCTACCTTATATTCACTATCCGGCATATCCAGAAGTTTGGCATAATAAGTCGCTAATGATGTACTCATATATTTATATTTTAATAGTTATTCGCAGTCATCTGCAACTTGCCGTAATATTTCCAGAGAGATTCACCTACAACAGGAAGCGTGGTCGCACGGGATGCAGCCTCCTTCTCCCTCTCATAATGTCTCACAGCGGCAGCAATCACGGCAACTGTCGGATCGGTATTCTGACGGCGTTTCAAATCTTCTTTATCAAAACGGGTGTCAATGAATGTCGTATCATATTTTCCTTCCAGAAAGGCTGCATTCTTCAACACACGCTGGTGGAAAGGAATTGTTGTCTTAATACCCAGAATCTTATACTCACGCAAGGCACGCGCCATGTTGGAGATAGCAGATTCGCGGGTACGTCCCCAGCAACAGAGCTTGGCGATCATCGGGTCATAATGCAGGGAGACTTCAAATCCGGCATAGGCAGCGCTATCCAAACGGAGATTACGGCCTTCGGGAGCTTCACGAACAGTAATCACCCCGGGAGAAGGCATAAAATTATTCTCCGGATCTTCCGCATAAATACGACATTCGATAGCAGCTCCGCTGAATTTAATATCTTCTTGTTTATATGGTAATGGATTGCCCGCAGCTACCATTATCATGTCACGTACCAAATCGACACCTGTACATTCCTCCGTCACAGGATGTTCTACCTGCAAACGGGTATTCATCTCCAGAAAATAGAAATTCTGATCCTTGTCCATCATAAATTCCAATGTTCCGGCACTATAATAACCGATTCGCTTACACGCCTCCACAGCTACCTTCAGCATTTTCTTACGGGTTTCTTCTTTCACAAACGGAGACGGAGATTCTTCAATCACTTTCTGGTTACGCCGTTGAATGGAACATTCTCGTTCGCCCAGATGGACCACATTACCGTATTTATCTCCCATAATCTGCACCTCAATATGGTGCGGATTCTCTATATATTTCTCTATATAAACCGCATCATTACCGAACGAAGTACCTGCTTCAGATTGGGACAAACGAAGGGCTGTTTCTACTTCTTCTTCGGTGCGGACCAGGCGCATTCCTTTTCCACCTCCTCCGGCAAGCGCTTTCAGCATGATGGGATAGCCCACTTCCTTGGCTACTTTTTTCACTTCTTCAATGCCTTGCACAGGAGTTTCGGTTCCGGGTACAATAGGCAGTCCTGCTTCACGCATTATTTTGCGTGCTTCAGTCTTGATTCCCATCTTAGCAATAATGTCGGCACCGGGACCGATAAATATCACTCCTTCTTCTTCACAACGGCGGGCAAAGTCGGCATTCTCTGATAAGAACCCATATCCCGGGTGAATAGCCGCACCGGTCTTCTTGGCAATGGAAAGTATCAACTCCGGTTTCAGATAAGAAGTATCCTCGGGCGAACCGGAGATACAATAAGCCTCTTCCGCATAGCGGACATGCAAGGCTCCCCGATCTACATGTGTGTAAACAGCCACTGTCGAAATATTCATCACCCGGCATGTACGGAAGATGCGCATGGCTATTTCTCCACGATTGGCAACTAATATTTTCTTTATCATAACTTGTTTTTCTTAAAGTGGAATATTCGAGTGTTTCTTAGGTGGATTTGACTGACGTTTGTTGGCCAGCATTTCGAAGCTACGTATCAGACGCAAACGGGTCACGGCAGGATCAATCACTTCATCCACATATCCCAATTCCGCTGCACGGTAAGGATTCGCAAACTTTTCACGATAATCACTCTGAAGTTCTTTTCGCCTTTCTTCGGGAGTTTGTGACTTCTCGATGTCTTTCTTGAAAAGAATATTCACTGCCCCCTCCGGCCCCATCACAGCGATTTCGGCAGTCGGGAAAGCCAGATTGACATCACCACGAATATGCTTGGAACTCATGACATCATAAGCACCTCCATAGGCCTTACGAGTGATAACAGTAACTTTCGGTACGGTAGCTTCGCAATAAGCATAAAGCAGTTTCGCACCATTACGAATGATACCGCCATATTCCTGATCAACTCCCGGAAGGAATCCCGGCACATCGACCAGAGTCAGAAGAGGTATATTAAAAGCATCACAGAAGCGGACAAAACGGGCGGCTTTTATAGAAGCGTTGATATCCAGTGTCCCTGCCAGCACCAGCGGCTGATTGGCCACTACGCCAATCGTCTTTCCGTTCAGACGGATATATCCGGTAACGATATTCGCAGCAAATTCAGACTGAAGTTCAAAGAAGTTATTATCGTCGGCAACTGCTTCTATCATCTCCTTTATATTATAGGGCTGATTTGGATTGGCAGGCACCAAGTCAGAAAGTTCCGGTATCAGGCGAGTCGGCGAATCGTTGGTAACAACGAAAGGTGGCTCTTCCATATTGTTTCCTGGCAGATAGGAAATAAGTTCACGGATGTAATTGATACATTCGATATCATTCTCAGCAGACAGATGCGCCACACCCGATTTTGTCATGTGGATACCTACCCCGCCTAACTCTTCTTTACTTACTTCTTCCTGTGTCACACTCTTTACCACATCGGGACCGGTGATAAACATATAACCGGAATTTTTTACCATCAGAATAAAATCGGTCAACGCAGGAGAATAAACAGCGCCACCGGCACACGGCCCCATAATAGCACTGATCTGGGGAATTACTCCCGAAGCCATGGAATTGCGCAGGAAAATCTCTGCATATCCTGCCAATGAACGGACTCCTTCCTGAATACGGGCACCGCCGGAGTCATTCAGTCCGATAATGGGGGCCCCCATTTGCATTGCCATATCCATCACTTTACAGATTTTCTTGGCATGTGTCTCCGAGAGAGCTCCGCCAAACACGGTGAAATCCTGTGCAAAAACATAGACCAGCCGTTTGCCGATCATTCCGTAGCCGGTCACCACCCCGTCACCGGAGAATTTCTGTTTCTCCATCCCGAAATCGGTACACCGATGAGTTACCAGTTTATCAAGTTCGATAAACGATCCTTTCTCCAAAAGTAAATCAATGCGTTCACGGGCGGTCAGCTTGCCCACAGAGTGCTGTTTTTCGATCCGGGCGTCTCCACCACCCTTTTCAGCTTTCCTGTTCAGTTCTTCCAGGTTCTTGATAAGCTCTTTCATAGGCTGTTTGTATAAATGTTATGTGTAAAAATAAGCAGTAATAAATTAAATTGTTGTCATATTGATTACACAAAGGTCTTTTTATATAGTAAACGTATCATTTACTGAATTTGTTAGCATTTATGCCCTTAAACATCTTTATGGCGGATGCGGCTTATTATTATTTTTTTCGGGTTTCCACAACAAAGTCACACAATCATGTGTTTATCGCTTATCATTTTAATAAAACCTAGACCCTAACAAAAATGAGAACAATTAAACTTTTATTAGCAGCCGGTTTCCTGCTCGTATTGGGTACAAGCGTGCATGCCCAAGTACAACGGAATGAAACCTATCTACCCAAATTCGCCATCAAGACTAATGCCCTTTATTGGGCAACCACCACTCCTAATCTGGGATTCGAAGTCGGGCTGGCAAAGAAAATCACTCTTGATGTATCCGGTAACTATAATCCGTGGAAATTTGGCGACGACCGCCAGATCAAACACTGGCTCGTTCAACCGGAATTGCGCTACTGGCTCTGCGAACGTTTCAACGGAAGCTTCTTCGGCCTGCACGGACATTATGGAGAAATGAATGTCAGCAATCTGAATATATTCGGAATGGGACATGACCGTTATGACGGCAGTCTGTATGGAGCCGGTATCTCTTACGGATACCAATGGATTATCAGTAAACGCTGGAGCATGGAAGCAACCATCGGCGTTGGCTACGCCCGCCTGAAATATGATAAATATGCCCGTGGAGACGGAGGTGAAAAACTCGGGCACAATAGCCGCAATTATTTCGGTCCGACCAAAATCGGCCTCAGTTTCATTTATGTCATCAAATAATCGAACTTTCTAAAACTTACAATGATGAAAAGAAAATTTATCTATCTATTTATAGCGCTTGCAGCCACCATACTTCCGGCTCATGCACAGAAATTTCTGAATGATGCGCTCACGCTTTCGAATGTATCTTTATGGCAACAAGGAAACTCTCTTTATGTCGGCATGACGGTTGATATGAAAGACCTGACTATAGGCTCGGCACGCAGTTTAAGCCTTATCCCTCTACTGACGGACGGACAGCATAATGTTCCGCTTCAAGAAATTATTGTCAATGGGAAAAGACGTGAAAAAGCATACATCCGTGGATTGGCAATCAGCAAAGAGGAACCTACCGCTCTCATCGTTCCTTATAACAAAAGAGAAACATTTAATTATACACAAGTCATACCGTACCAACCGTGGATGGCAAACGCTTCTTTACAACTTGTTGAGAATCTATGCGGATGCGGCAATTATCAGGAAATGAATGCACAGGAACTGATAACCAATGACGTATCAACCGAAGCCAAACGATTGAGTGCCATGTCGCCTATTGTGGCTTATATTCAGCCTACAATAGAGGTGGTAAAAAACCGTAGCGAACAATATGAAGCGCATCTGGATTTCCCTGTCAATAAATCTGTTATCCTTACTGACTTCATGAACAACCACTCCGAACTGGTGAACATTCATTCTATGTTTGACAAAATTCAGAATGACAAGAATCTGACTGTACAAAGTATCAGCATTGAAGGATTTGCTTCTCCCGAAGGACCACTGGCCTTCAACGAACAGCTATCCAAAAAACGTGCGGAAGCTCTGAAAGATTATCTCGTTAAGAAGGAAAAGGCACCCGCCAAACTGTATAAGGTGACTTTTGGCGGTGAAAACTGGGATGGACTGGTGAAAGCGCTCGAATCTTCTTCTATGAAGGATAAAGAAACATTCCTGAATATTATCAAAAATACTACGAACGATGTGAAACGCAAACAGGAAATCATGAAAGTAGGCGGAGGAGCTCCTTATCGCACCATGCTGAAAGAAATTTATCCGGGATTGCGTAAAGTGAATTGCAAGATTGACTATACAGTAGTTAACTTCGATGTAGAACAAGGACGTATCATCATCCGGGAAAATCCGAAATATCTGAGTCTGAATGAGATGTACCAGGTAGCCAATAGTTATCCGAAAGGCAGCAAAGACTTTGTAGATGTATTTGATATTGCTGTACGCATGTATCCGACCGATGCAGTAGCCAATCTGAATGCAGCGGCTGTCGCCCTTTCACAGAAAGATATCAATACCGCATTAAAATATATGGAAAAAGCAGACCATACCACTGCTGAGTTCCTCAACAATACGGGAGTGTATAATTTCTTAAATGGAGACATCCAACGTGCTATGGCAGCATTCGAACAAGCTGCCAAACTAGGAAATGAAGCTGCCCAAGCCAATTTAAAGCAGTTGCAACAAATCATGAATATGAAAATGAGCAAGTAGCAAAAGAGTTCACATTAAAAACAAATAAAAAACGGATTGTCTGATCGACAATCCGTTTTTTGTATAAAATGATTAGTCATTCATCCATCAAAACCGTATTTTGTTTTGTTATATAGATATTCACCAGAAGTTGACTATTTAAAATTTAGAATTATGACACTAATCCTTGCTATTATTCCGGTATTGCTATTGATTGTATTGATGGCGTTCTTCAAAATGTCCGGAGACAAAAGTAGTATTATCTCGTTAATTGTAACTATGTTAATCGCTCTTTTCGGCTTTGCTTTTTCCGTAGATAACCTGTTTTATTCCTTTTTATATGGAGCGCTAAAAGCAGTCTCTCCTATTTTAATCATTATCCTGATGGCTATTTTCAGTTACAACGTATTGCTGAAAACAGAAAAAATGGAGATCATCAAACAGCAGTTCGCTTCTATCTCTACAGACAAAAGCATTCAGGTGTTATTACTGACATGGGGATTCGGAGGGTTACTGGAGGCGATGGCAGGATTCGGAACGGCAGTTGCCATCCCGGCAGCGATTCTTATCAGTCTGGGATTTAAGCCGATATTCTCGGCTACAGTCAGCCTGATAGCCAACAGCGTAGCAACAGCTTTCGGAGCAATCGGAACTCCGGTATTAGTATTGGCAAAGGAAACAAATCTGGATGTACTGCATCTTAGTACCAATGTCGTATTACAATTATCAGTACTTATGTTCCTTATTCCTTTAGTTTTGCTTTTCCTCACTAATCCTAAATTAAAGGCTCTTCCAAAGAATATATTTCTGGCTTTATTAGTCGGAGGTGTTTCTCTGGCCGGACAATATCTGGCTGCCAGATACATGGGAGCAGAGTCACCTGCCATCATCGGAAGTATCCTTTCGATCATTGTCATTGTCCTCTATGGGAAGCTGACTGCGTCCAAAGAAGAAAAAGAACGAAAAAGTACGCTGAGAACCAAAGACATACTCAATGCATGGAGCATCTATTTACTGATTTTATTCCTGATTATCCTCACCAGTCCGCTTTTCCCGGGATTGAGAAGTACATTAGAAAATAACTGGATTACAAGAATCAGCTTGCCTATCAATGCTTCCACTGTGAACTATACTATCTCTTGGCTGACTCATGCAGGTGTACTACTTTTCCTTGGTACTTTTATCGGCGGCTTAATACAGGGAGCGAAAGTTAAAGAACTGTTCATTGTGCTTTGGAATACCGTAAAACAATTGAAGAAAACCTTCATTACAGTAATTTGTCTCGTCGGGTTATCCACCATTATGGATGCTTCGGGAATGATTGCTATTATTGCTTCGGCGTTGGCTACCGCTACCGGAAGTTTGTATCCGCTGTTTGCTCCGGTCATCGGATGTTTAGGAACCTTTATCACAGGAAGTGATACATCATCCAACATCCTTTTCGGAAAATTACAGGCGAGTGTCGCCGGACAGATCCATGTCAGTCCGGACTGGTTATCAGCTGCAAATACAGTAGGTGCTACAGGTGGTAAAATTATTTCTCCGCAAAGTATTGCTATCGCAACTTCTGCCGGAAACCAACAAGGAAAGGAAGGAGAAATTCTAAAAGCCGCTATCCCGTATGCACTGGCTTATGTGGTAATTACTGGAATTATCGTTTATATCTTCAGCTAATCTCCTGAAAATAAGAGCAGAATTATGGTGACGCTATCCTGTTGATATAGTGACGCTATCCTATATACATAGTGACGCTATAACAACAGGATAGCGTCACTATGTTTGAATGCCCTATTTTAGAGCGACCAAAACAATGCTAATTTTCATCCCTTCCAAAGAATAAAAGACAAAATTTAGCGTTCAGTAACTGTCTGTGGGAAATTTAGCCAAGTGTTCCAGCCAAATTGCCATTTCCCAAGTGCTACAATCACCCTATCTTTGCATCAGAAATAATAAATAGAAAGAAAAAGAATATGAAACTAATAAAAAGCTTAATGAGTGCTTTCGCTATTGTACTGGCAAGCACAGCTTGCGCAGGAAACAGCGGAGAAAATAAAAAGAGTAACGAACCAACAAAGGAGGAAAATAAAATGGAAGTAGTATCATTAAATAAAGCCGATTTCTTGAAGAAAGTATATAACTATGAAGCCAACCCGAAAGAGTGGAAGTTTGAAGGAAGCAGACCTGCAATCGTTGATTTTTACGCAACCTGGTGCGGTCCGTGTAAAGCACTTCACCCCGTTCTCGAAGAACTCAGCAAGGAGTACAGTGGTAAAGTAGATATCTATCAGATCGATGTAGATAAAGAAAAGGAATTGGCTGCCGCATTCGGCATCCGCAGTATTCCAACCCTGCTGATGATCCCTATGAAGGAAGAGCCGAGAATTTCACAAGGAGCGCTGCCGAAAGACCAACTAAAAAAAGCAATCGACGAATTTCTTTTAAAACAGAACAACGAAGCTAAATAAACTAACTTCAACTTTTTTCTTGATAAGTAGTTGCCCTCTATTAGTACTTTAAGGTTAATAGAGGGCTAATTGTATATAAACCACTCTTATGTTTTCCGATATGGTATCAGATTGAAGAACAACAGATATATCTGACAGAAAAAAGGTAATATTGTGTCTATCAAAGCGATACAAGATTCGAATATTTTACATACATTTGTTCAGGAATCAATATAATACATTTATGAAATCGATTATTACCTCCATCTTTGTCTTGCTTTTAGCTGTTTCCACATCAGCACAGAAACCGCTTCCAACAGAGCAGATTTCCACTATTCCACATAACTTACTAATACACAATCAGCCTGTTGATTACAAAATAAAAGGAAACTCAATCAGTATGACCGCCAGCGGGAAGACTAACCTTTTCAATAGTCCTTCCGGCAAGCCCAAAGTGGTAAACGCTCCGCTTATACTCTTTGAACCGGAAGCGAATTTCACTATTAGTGCCAAAGTAACAGGCAAACTAAAAGCTGTTTATGATGTGGCGGCACTTGTTGTCTATCAGGATGACGAGACTTGGGCCAAGTTCTGTTACGAGAACTCTGTCAATCTTATACCGACAATTGTATCTGTTGTGACTCGTACGTTTTCAGATGACTGTAATTCGATGCCAGCCGGTGACTATGCGTATATGGCAATCGTAAAGAAAGGCTCTGAGTACTCATTTTTTTATTCCCCGGACAATAAAAACTGGTCTATGGTACGAAACTTCAACCTCAATACTACTGGTAAGATTAAAGTAGGGTTTGCTGTACACGGATCGCGTGGGAACGGATTCACCGGAGATTTTAGCGAAATAAAATATCTGCCGAGAGCACTTGATGATATGAGGACATTGTCAGAGGAATAAAAAATGCTATATCCAAAATTTAAGCTAATCATAAAATGAAAACCAAACGTACAAGAAGTTCCTTTCGTTCGATGAGTTCGGAGATACACACGTTAGCAAACGAGAAAGACGTTTTCCTACTGACACATACGATTCCCCATAGTCTGAGATTTCCCATTGCGATGCGGTGATGCATCACGGAGGGGCAGGCACAACACATAGTGTAGCTCGCACCGGCAAACCACAGGTGATCATGCCGCTTATCATCGACCAGCCTTATTGGACCTATCGTGTACAGCAATTAAAGATAGGACCGGAACGAATTAAAATAGGTAAAGATTCCGACAGGGAATTAAAAGAAAAGATATACGATTTAGTGGCTAATCCTGTATATAAAAAGAATACAGGAGAGTTAGGCGAAAAGATTCGTTCCGAACAATCTACAGACAATTTTTGTGATTTTATAGAATCAATAGTGCCTGAAAATCAATAGCCGGTAAAAGAAATGCTTCACAAACTATTTATACCTATTTTCCGTTATAATAATAAAAGAGTTGCTATTCTCGGAAATATCCGAAGGAAAATAAAAAAACAGTATCATTTTATGCAGGAATCTACCGACAAATTCAAGAATGAGGAGTTAATACTCCGCGATTATCTGGCTATTGAAAGAACAAAGTTGGCCAATGTACGAACCTTGTTCTCTTATATCCGTACTTCACTCTATCTTCTTACTGCCGGAATCGGAATATTTCAGATCGAAAGTATATCCCGTCTGGACGGTCTCGCATGGGTATGTGTCGCAACCGGAGTTATCTTGTTCATTCTGGGCTTCATCCGTTATTTTCAAATGGGTAAACAATTGAAGGGGTATGTAAAACAGTCCCATTGTGATTAGGAGCCTGGTTGCAGTGTAAAACATCACATGAAATATCACCATCTTTGTTGCTTCATCACGAAGCCTTCAAAGAAATCATCCCGATAACTATTTCCAATTGCAATCTCGTACGATTTGATAAATATATCATTGTTATCAAACGAATCGATATGGGCTGTATTGACTATATACGACTTATTGACCCGTAAAAAAGACTCCTTCGGTAATAAATCAAAAACGGCTTTCAGACTCATACGGGTAATGATACGTTGTTCGCCTAATTGCAAGATCACATAATCTTTCAATCCTTCGACAAAGAGGATATCAGAGAAATTGACTTTGAAATACCTGCGTTCCGCCTTTACAAAGAAATATTCGGCAGCCGCAATCGTTTCAATCGCTTCCTTTTCCTCTTGCAACAATAAGGAATGATAAGACTGCGCTTTCTCAATCGCTTTCTGAAAGCGTTCCGCCTCCACCGGCTTTATCAGATAATCAATCGCATCCACCTCATAACTATCTAATGCGTATTCTGTATAAGCGGTAGTGAAGATTACCAATGTTCGTTTGGAAATAGTTCGGGCAAACTCAATTCCCGTAATACCCGGCATCTGAATATCCAGAAATACAAGGTCTACTACATGCTGCTCCATAAAGTCAGAAGCTGTGGCAGCACTATTAAAGCTTCCCACCAACTGAAGACATTCCGCCTCCTCTATCAGTAATTTCATTGCCTCACGTGCCAATGGTTCATCATCTACAATAATACAATTCATAGCGTTATACATAAAATTACAATATACCGATTTTCATTCTCTATCTGTTCCAGTTCATAACGATCGGGATATAACAGCCCCAATCTACGCTGAATATTTGCCAGCCCAATACCTCCTACCTTGTTACTGACAGCAACCGCCGGCGTGGAATTTTCACAACGAAATTCCAACCGGTTTTCTTCTACCTTAAAAGAAAGGTGTACGGACGAAGGATGCTCACTATCAAAACTATGTTTCACCGCATTCTCCACAAACGGAATAAACAATAACGGCTGAATCCAAATGGAGTCAATGTCTCCCTCCTGCTCCACTGTAAACAGAAAATGATCCCTACGTATTTTCTCCAGATTCAGATAGTCATTCAGAAAACGAATATCCGAAGCTAAAGAGACCCTTTCGCGCGAACTGTCATTAATCTGATACCGCAGTAAATCTTCCAGCTTAAAAAGAACTTTGGAAGCCTCTTCCGGATTCCTCTTAATCAGCACATTGGCATTATTCAGCATATTGAACAGGAAGTGCGGGTTTATCTGATTTTTAAGGAACTTCAGTTCAGATTGCAAAGTGGTAGATTCAAGTTTATCAATACGCAGATTATAACGCAGCCAATGAGTGAACAATGAAATTGCCGCCGAACCTGCGGTAACAAACCCCATAGTAAGTATGCCCGAAAAGGCATTGATGAAAGTAGCAAATCCATCGGGGTTCCTGACAGGCAAAATAACCTCAAAAAGCAATCCTTGCGTAACTGAAAGGAAAGTGATTACCACCAGATTGGTGATGATAGCTGCCAAAACATAACTACCCAAACGATTCTTTAATAGAAAACGGGGAACCAGCACATGCAGATTCGTATAAATCACCGCATCCATAGACAAGAAATATGCCAGACACCCTCCCAAACATCGCCAAAAAGAGACACTCTGCAAAGGCTCATACCAAAAGACATTGATGGTAATCAGCAAAACAACCAGTTGCAACAGGATATGCCTGTATATTCTGTAATGGGGGCTTATCAGAAAAGCGGTCACACCTCTGTCATCCATAGTTCCATCATACGGATTTCTATCAACCGTACTTCTATCTTCTATATTTATTATCATTGTTCACCTCCATTCAATTCCAGTCTTATACATTCAGTAGTTAACAACAATCCGTAACGGTCACCATACAATAAGTCCAGCCTTTGCCTGATTCGTTCCAGCCCTCTGTTTTCTGAGAGATTAAGTTGCGGACACATGCAAATGAATACAATCATGCCTTTTTCAACTTTCAGATGAATACTCAGAGAAACAGGAAGAACGATCTGCTGTTCGTGCATCAGCTTCATAATATGCTGTACGAAAGGTATAAAAAGCAAAGGTGGAACCAACATCCGGTTTACCTCCCCTTTCGAAGTAAATTGATAGCTGAATTGCGGCTGGGAACTCCGTTCCAATGTCAGATAATTTGTAAGGAAAACAACTTCACCGCTAAGTAATACTTTGTGCCTGCTGCAATCGTATAACTGATAACGTAGTAACTGGCTCAATTTCATCAACATCTTCGAAGCCTTTTCCGGTTCAGTCAATGTCAGTTCTCCCGAATGATGCAAAGTTTTGAAAAGAAGTTCGGGACTGACCTGCTCTTTCAGCTGCTCTACTTCAGAAAGTACATGTGCCTTTTCCATCTGTGAAACACGTCGGTTTTCTATCATCCATTCTTTCAGGAGCACAGTCATCGTTCCCCCTATCATACAAAGCGTTGACAGCATAAAAGAAGATATGTAGTCCATCAGCATGGGAACCGAGAAATACGATCCCCGTGCATGAAGCTGTGGCCAATAAGAATAAGCCAGATATTCTATAATCATCTGTATCAACAGTGCAACGATCATTGCCACAGACAATAATGATAAATACACCATATAATGCCTTTTCAACAAATATCTTGGGAATAACCAAAAAAGATTCAGGCAGATAACACCCACATAAGTAAGCAAGTATATAAAAGTGAACACATAAATCCATCCCCCCAATATATCCCGGTAGTCCATAAAAATGATGAACACCTGATTGAAAGAGATAGTGCCCAGCACCATGACAAGTATCAGATACCGTATCCATCGAAATTCAGGACTAACAAGTAATCTATATAAAATAGCAGATTCGTTGCCTGCTGTAGCTGTTTCAGTTGCCATATGCTTCATTGGGTACGAAGATAAAACTTTTTCCTTCAAGATTTCTATCCGGATATCTAAAATTCAAGTTTATAGCTCACATTCGTCAGAACCGTGGAACCGTCAGTTGCATCTATTTTTCCGGTTTTCACATTATATTCATGTCCGTAGTGCTCTTTTGTAGCCATGAAATTCAATCCTTTTACAGCAAATTCATGAGATACTTTCTTCTTATTGATACGGTAGCTGACAGTATAATTACCGATAAACATGGGTGAATATTGTTTGGAGAATGCTTTCGTTTCGTCATATTGCACTTCCTTGTCCGGGTGTTTCAGGGTCGCTTCTACATCAATCGGGGAATACCGGTCCCCTCCCTGTAATGTCAGTTTCAGATTGACACTAAGGATATTCTGCCTGTTTCGCCCCAACATCCATTCCTTGCCGATAAGTCCATTGATGACGTAGTTCCGGTTAAACTTCGTATCATACCACACACCGTCTCCGCCACGGTAACGAGAGTCAAACAACGAACCGGAAACCATATAATAAAGTCCTTTCTCCAGAAAACGTTCGAGAGTAATGTCAATTCCAATATTGCGGCCTCTCCCCTTATTGATAAGGGCATCCTCTACGTAAAAATCAGAGCGATTGAGCACAGAATAGGAACTGTCCGCCACCACAGGTACATCATGCAGAAACTGTACATAGGGTTCTATTTTCAGATTCATGCGGTCTGTAATTTTGTAGCTGAAAGATAACATGATATGCTGTGCTTTGGTAAAATCCAGATTCTTGTTAACAGATTGATTTCCTGTATTTTTTGTTTTTACAAAGTAGACGTCCATTTTCTCCATCCGACTGTACATTCCGTAAGCTAAGGCAAAAGTAGCTTTCGGGCTAGCTTGCCATTTCAAACCGGCACGGGGTTCAACCGACCATTTATTATTCAATGTCAAATATTGCCCGTAGATGCCGGCATTGAGAGTCCAACGGTCACTCAAACCGACAGAAGAACTATTGTAGACAGAAAGCAGACTTGTATTGCCGTCCCCCTGAGATACGGTTTCCAGTACCTGGGCTTCGTAAGGCGCTATAGAAAGATTCATATCATAGAACATAGCGGTATATGTAAAGCCTGTTTTATTAGTAAACCGGTTGCTGAATTTACGATTATAGGTACTGGTTACTATCAGGTTGGTGTGCTTCGATTCAAGATCCATGTAAGGAGTCGATTCCAAAGCGTGATTGAACATGGAAGCGCCTCCGTCCAGTTGTGAATAGGTAGCGGCAACGGTGGTTTTCAGCGATGCGTCACTATTGAAGAAATAACGGTGGCTGATACCTCCAGCCGCCATATACTGTTTGTCACGCGACTCACTACGGTCACCCAAATATTCCCATTTCTCCGGATTTCTCTCCATATCACTCTTAAATTTGTCTATCAAACTGGTTCCCCATACTGAGAAAGTTCCGGCTTTCTGCGTAGGAAAGTTTAGTTTGAAGTTCAAATCCTGATAATCCATCGTTCCACCGTCAAGATTCAGTAGCCCTGTGGTAGAGTAACGGTAATTGAAGATATACGATGCTTTATGTTTCTTACTCAAAGGACCCTCAGAAGCAACATCAATTCCCATAATCCCTACTTGAATCGTATTTTCATTCTTTTGATTATTACCATTTCGTAGCTTCATATCAAATACACCGGACACAGCATTTCCATATTCTGCCGGAAAAGCTCCGGTAAAGAAATCAGAATTACCGAGTACCTGTGAACTAAGAGAAGAAAGAATTCCTCCACCCAATGTGGCAATATCCGCGAAATGATTCGGATTCGGGATTTCTACATCTTCCAGTCGCCATTGTAAAAGATGGGGTGCATTACCATGAATAGAGATGCCATTGGAAGAAACACTGGGTGCTACTCCGGCAAAAGCGGAAACTAAGCGTGCCGGATCATCAAAACCACCTGCATAACGGCTCGCTTCTTCCACACTCAACATACGTGCCCCAGTGGTCGCCATCTTATTCATCGCTTCCTCTTTGTTCGTTCGAGCACGGACTACGACTTCACTCAGTTCGTTTACACTTTCCTTCAGAGGGATTTCCAGATAGACTTCTTTGGCGGAAGTTACCAGTATTTCTCTAAAAAGCCCCGGTTCATACCCCATAAATGCTGCTTCTATCGTATGTCTCCCGACAGGAACCTGCGGAATAATGAAACGTCCCAAACTATCGGTTGTCGTCCCCATCCCTTCTTTATCAGACAATCTCACTGTCGCATACGGTATAGGGTATTTTGAGTCTCCATCCACTACCATTCCACGAATGGTCTGTACTGGACGGCCTTTCCGTTCCGATGTTTGCCCAAAAACAGTAACTGATACAAATAAGGCAATCAATAATAATATCCATCCCCCATAGCGATACAGTTTCCGTGTGAGTTCTTCGCAAAGAACTTTTTCAAAAGTTTTAAGTACTATTCCACATTCATCTGCCGGAATACCTGAACGGGTTGCTATTTCCCCCAATAACATAGTTTTATTCATCTTCATGACTTATTTTGTTTTTTATTTCGACACGAAGATAAGGGATACAGTATTGTCTGTTTTTCAAATGAGACGAACACGCCTCGTTTGTAGACAAGATATAGGATTGATAAGATAAATATGCCTTCACCTCCAAATGTTCTAAATTTAATATAATAACAACAGGAGGTTGCTCTAAAAATAATGAACTATAGGATATGCTGCATAAATTAATGTAATAATATACAGAAAAGCGAGCCCACACTGCATAATACTACGTAAAATATGCATCTATTCTTGTTCATATAACACTCGTTGGTTTTAAAGGAACAAGGTGTTCCTTTAAAACCAACACTTCGTTCCTCACCGAGGAACCTATTTTTTCTTGATGAGAAAGTTATAAAAAGGCTATTTTAGCTTATTTTTTCTCTAGTTTGTCATAGATATCGAGAAATCAAAATGTGACATAAGAAACAAAATCGAATGATTAATCTTTCCAAATAACAGGCATCAATAGAAAATAATAACTATTTATTCAATTATCTCTCTCAATGACATAAAGAAGAAAATCCATACTTATAAATCACTGAGATATTCTATTCTCCTTAGTGAATGAATGGAATTATGGTCTTTAGAACTCGTGTAAATATCCACTTTTTAAGAAAGGTCATTTTTTCAGTAAATGGCTAAACTATCTTTGAGAATATGGATATTACCAAATACTATACATCTAAAAAACATGAATCCTTAATGTGAGCTTCATTCACACCTCTAAATATAATACCTTGCTTTCTCCATTCCACCAATTTTGCCGGAGTGGATATAAACCCTTCGAAAGGAACATTATTCTGTTGGGGAAGTGATACTAAAAGATACGCTAGATGATTCTTTCCAATTACATCTTTCTCCTTATAATAATGATAAGTCGCAAATACTTGCTTTCTAGCTTTATTCAAATTCTTGATTGCATTCTTTTGCAAACAATACTTTAATTCTAAAAATAATACCCATGAATTTTCTGTAGCTTGAAACGGAAAAGCTACGCATTCACATTGAGTCTGCGATAATCCTTCCTTATCGACAAAACTACATTTATCATAAATTACAGTACCGACAGTCAATGCTGATAAGTTATATAATGAAAAACATTTTATATTTTCCGGCTTTACTATATGTATTTCTACAGCCTTTTTATCAAAAGTATTTTTAGTTTGCTCTGTATAATCTGCAATAAATATACTTTTCTCAAACGATTTTATAATCTGATTGGGAAATTGTTGTTCAATCTTCGTCTTTATCATCACTATAGTAATTGAGCATCTTATAAAAATCGTCCATCACTTCTTTCATGTTTCTGTCAAAGTAATTATCACCTATCAGTCCATCCGGCTGCTGGATTGTAGAATTTCTTTTCCCATCCATTCCTATCAAATACCCTTCTTTTATTTCCCAAATAGAAATAAGTTCGGGATTTATCCATGCACTTCTGGAGGCAAAGTGTTTCTGCTCTTCTTCAGGCATATTTTTTCGTACTAAATATCCCATCATACAGTTATTCAAAGCATATAAAACATAGGGGCTATGAGTCGTAATCGTCATTGAATCATTCTCTCTCGGCACAACCAAACTTATTAATTCATACAGCAAATCTAATTGAGTCTGAGGAAACAAATTCTGTTCCGGTTCTTCTATAAAAAGATTTACAGATTGGGTCCTAAATAAATGTTCTATGATTAAATCATACTCCGCTTTCTTTTCACGAGACTTAAATATCTTAATTCCCGAATCTTGCAAATTTGGGACAACTTCATATCCTTCTTCCTCTACTTTCACTGCAAAATCGTTGCCAGCAGTATCAACAAAGAGATTTTGTATGCTACCTTCACTAGGCAAAGACACTTCTTTCACTTCAAAATAACGTTCATATATTTGTTGATTTACTTTCTTTTTTATCTGTTCATTCAGCACACTACTATGATCATCCTGTTCATTTATATGCTTTACCAGATATTCAATCAAAACTAATAACGGTATCAAAGATTGTAATCCGCTTGAAGTATTAGTTAACTCCAATTTTTTATTTCCATTTACTATAACTACATCTCTCCCTGTCGACTCATCAAAATAATATCTTGCATTCAAATTGATGATTTGAAGAGGATTCCGGCGGGAATATTTCTTTCGAGAATCATCCCAGTCAATCATAAAATTACGAATATTAGTATCCTTAAATTTTACCTCAAACCAATTACTAATTGCAGATACAATATTTCTTTCTGATGGAATATAGGCAATCTTAGCACGCTTATACTTGCAATGGTCAACCCAGTTTATTTTTACCTTATCATCATTAAAAGAATATGTGAAAGTTAAAGAATCCGTTTGGTATTCAATATAGCTATCATCAAAGAAATAACCTTCTAACTTATGAAATTGCATTAACTGCTCTTCAAAATATTTTTTTTCAGTAAACATTTCTATTGATTGCGATGAACAAATTTTCTTTTCAACCCAAGAGCAAAATGAGGCTATCTTACAGATAGTACTTTTTCCAGAACTTTGTGGTCCCATAATCACATTGACTTTATTCAATTCAATAGCAATCTCCTTTATCGGACCTATATTTCTTATTATTAAATATGCCATACGTTTCTCTTTTTCTTTAGCTTTGTCAAATGTAATAGAAAAAATTTCATTTACCAATAAATCTAGCTTAAAAACAAGTCAACTTACCTCCCTCCTTCAATTTGAAAACCAGTCATGTCTTCATTGGTTATTTCCCGAATAACTTTACAGGGAACACCTGCGGCAATTACATTCTCCGGAATGCTCTTTGTCACCACGCTTCCCGCACCAATCACAGAATTTCTCCCGATAGTGACACCACCCATAATATGAACTCCGGCACCTATCCATACACTATCTTCAATGACAATCGGATGGGCATAACACCCGCCCATAAAACGTTCTTGCGGATCAAGCGCATGATTGGCCGTATATAGACCAACGCGTGGTCCTAATAATACATTATCACCTATCGTAATGAGATTTCCATCCAACATGATACAATCAAAATTAGCGAAGAAATTATTTCCAATACTGATATTGAATCCGAACTCGCATCGGAAATTCGGTTCAAAATGAACACTACTTCCAATACGCTTCAATAGTTTACACAACAATGCCTCCCGAACTTCTTTGCATTTTCCATAAGTAGAATTATAATCATTGGTCAAGAAAACAGCCTGTTCTCTTCTTTGAACCAATTCAACAGACAAATCATTATACATTTTTCCAGAAAGCATTCTTTCACGCAATTCTTTATTCTCCATATATATTAATGATGTTATTTAATAAGCAGAACATACTTGCAAATATACGGAATTAGTCAGATAAAACAGGCAACCTATTGGTTTTCAAAAATACAGGATAGAGCATTTGAGCAACAATGTTCCAATGATATATTCGATAGTAGCTACCAAAATAGAGTAAAAGACTGAATTATTTTATAATCTCTAAGTCTTCAACCCGTACATATCCAACAGTTTCGTCAGATTCTGTTATAAGAGTATATCTCACTTTGCACCAATCACCTTTAATATCATCAATAACAACGCGTCCGCCAAAGTATGCACCTGCCATATTATCATCTTTATTTATCAATCTTCCATTGGGTGAAATATAAGCACGATTGGTACAAAGAAAAGCCCGGTCACCAACCTTTATAGACGAAAACGTAACGGATTTACAGTGTTCAGGCATTTTCAAATCAGACTTATATACATTCGCCAAGTTTTCCGTAGTCATATTAATCCAAATATGAAACCCTTCTCTGAAGTCAAGTTCCGAAAAAGAATGATCTATATGAATTTGTGAATTACACGAATAGAGTTTCCCGTATTTTTCAGAAGTGCTCGCATAAACAGCATACAAGATATTACCTTGTTCATCATAATAAACGACATTATTAAGGTCACCCCCATCCGACCACCATTTGATAGTCTTGCGTACCCTTCCTTTTTCATCATAATATAAAGTCGCAAAACTTGTGACCTGCCTATAGTCTATATCAGCTACCACATCTGAGTGGTCGCACATACTCGGAGCAGCAAACTCCAGATACATATATTTACCTAAACTATCAACAGGTACAAGATACGCCATCCGTAATGGCATCTTATTAATAGCTTCAACCTGACTTGTACATTCCGGATAAGTATTTGTCTGTGCAAAGGCTGATATTGCCGCAACAGAGAGTAACAGAGTTAATAGGATTGTTCTCATTATATTCATTCAAGTTTTAAGTCCCTCAAATATACAAAAAAGGGCATAAAAAAAGGCTATCTATCCCAGACAGCCAATCTTTTTGTTAACCTTAAATCTAATACTATGAAAAACACACTACAAAGATACGGACTTTCCGCATATCTCCAAATTTCCGGAGCAAAGCGGAGTATCTTATAACATGGTTTAATAGAAGTAGCAGATTCGTTAACATTTAACATAATTCCTCCGGATATTAACGAATACCCGAGTGAGTGATCTAAAAACTATTCATATCTTAATGAACGAGCAGGCTTGCTCATTATTATTTTCATAGTCTGAAAGGCCACCGTCACGAATGAAATGAACAACATCAACAATACGGGCACAATAAAGAACCAAGCTTCTAAATCCGTCCGGAAAGCATAATGGCTCAACCAAGCGTTCATACTGAACCAAGCTACCGGAAGAGCAATTACAACCGCTATCAGAATCAGCAGGAAAAAGCCTTTGACCAGTTGATAGAAAAGGTTCCGGCGGGAAGCTCCCAATACTTTACGTATTCCCATCTCCTTAGTACGGGTAGAACAAGAAAACATCACCAAAACCCAAAGTCCCAGACAGGATATGAATATCGCTAATCCGGTGAAAGAACCTATCATCACTCCAAATACTTCATCCTGACGATACTGATGGTCAAAAAATTGATCGAGGAAAAAATAATCGAAACTCGAATCAGCAAAGTATTGATTCCATATTTCCTGTACCTGTGATACCAATTCGCGAGGATTGCCGGAAGTCATAACAATAGAGATATAGCGTTGTGGTAACCAGTCTATCTTATCCTTATGAATCAGCATGATAGGAGTATAATTCTTACTCAGTGCCTGTTGATGATAATCCTTGACTACTCCGATAATCTGCATCGGAGCATCGGTGCATTCTACCGTTACCAATTCTCCTATTGCCTCATTATTGGAAGTAAATCCCAAATTGCGTACAGCTGTTTCATTAATTACCAGTTTGTCTACATCATCACCATATTCTTCAGAAAAACCTCGTCCGGATACTACCTGCAAGCCGTATGCCTCTATATAATCCGGATCGCAAGCCAGCATTTCATAAAGCCGATTCTGCTTCAAAGCATCATTGGTACGACGATTGGAAAGAAAAGTCGCTACTTCTTCACCCGGAACAGCACCAGAAGTGGCAACATTGTGCACCAGAGGCAAGCTTGCTATCGCTTTCTTCATCGCTTCCAGTTTTACATTCAGACCTTCCGTACGTCCGGGAAATTTAACGACCAAGGTCTGCTCAGTCTTCACTCCTAATGATTGAGTACGCATGAAATTCAACTGCGCAAAAACAATCAATGTACCGCAAAGTAGTATCATGGAAGCAGTATATTGAATGATAACCAATACCTGACGAGTCCGCTCTCCAGACTTACTATGCAGAAACTTACCTTTCAGCAAAGTTATCGGTTTGCGATTCAGCAAAGCCAATGCCGGATAATATCCAGAAAGGAATATTCCAGCCACAAAAACAAGAATCAACAAAATCCACCAATAGTCCATCAGCCAAACAGAGAAAGTGACAGTGCGTCCTACCAATTGATTAAAATAGGGAAGAATTAATTCTATCAGTCCTACCGCCAATATAAGAGCTATCAGGTTCATAACCAACGCTTCAAACAGGAACTGATGAATCAACTGCCTCCGAAAAGCACCCACTACCCGACGTATTCCGACTTCTTTGGCACGCTCCATCGAACGAGCTACTGTCAGATTTATATAATTAATCCAAGCAATAGCAAGAATAGCAAGAGCTGCAAAAACAAGTGCGATCATAGCGGAACGATTCCCCTTTGTCTCCGCTTCATACCCCACTTGTGGAGTAAGGTGTATATCTGCCAAAGGAATTAAATCTACTCCCCATATTTTATTCTTTAACGCCTCTTCCGTCTTATATTTTTCCGCCATTGCAGGAAATCCCTTTTCTATTTCAGCTTCCCTTTCCGGAGAATCAAGCAGGACATATGTATAGGCTTCATGCTTATACCAATATTCATGCATGTATTTGGGCAAAGATGTATATGAAATCAGAAAATTATAATGTATATGGGAGTTGGAAGGCATTTCTTTCATTACTCCAGTCACTTCACATGATATTTTATCGTATGCTCCGGTAAAGATCAAAATCTTTCCGACAGGATCGTCATCCTTGAAATATTTACGAGCAATGCGCTCAGTGACAACAACTTGCCCTGGCATAGAGAAACAGGTTTTCTTATCACCTTTCAGAAGTTCGAAATCAAAAAGGCGGAAAAAACCCGGATCGGCATAAGCTATCCGGTTCTCGCGTAAAGTCAGTTCACCATATTTCACGATTTGTTCCGGTTGGAGTAAAGCAGCTATCCGGGTATAGTCTTCGATTCCTGCAAGGTTCTCTTTCATAGCCGAACCATATCCGAAAGAGCTGCTTGCCCAGTAATCAGTAAGTACTTCCCCTTCGTGAAATGTACTTTGCACGCGATAAATCCGGTCATACTTCGCATGTATTTTATCAAAACTGAACTCAAAAGTCACATAGGTAAGAATCAGTAATGCTGATGCCATACCAATCGCCAAGCCAAATACATTGATAAAGCTGAACTTCTTCCACTTCATCAGATTCCGATAGGCACTATTCCAATAATTTCCTATCATATAGCTTCATTTTTAGATGATACACCTTTTTTCAACGGGCGGTTGATCGTTTCGGCTACAATCTGTCCGTCTAATAATTGAATGATCCGATGTGCATATGTCGCATCCCGTTGAGAATGAGTAACAATAATAATTGTAGTACCTTGACGATTCAGTTCACTTAATAGATCCATCACTTCCACGCCATTCACCGAATCCAGATTTCCGGTCGGTTCGTCAGCCA
>OGDN01001518.1_pt1 | contig 37264 bp, 33 predicted proteins | sample 1570271 | NCBI WGS metagenome assembly OGDN01 (sample SAMEA4384481, study PRJEB24528) | human gut metagenome | reverse complement strand
CTGCTTGAACAATTTTTACTTCAAAATATTGTCTAACTTTTTGGGGTCACTTCACTTGCGGGTCTGCCGACTATCCTCTATAATAGATGTAGCGATCCTGACAGTAAGCCTCTGCGTCCGCAGATTCTGCATGAAAGGAGCCGTCCATATCGTATTGCAGCGTTTCTTGCACGGAAGCGCCGTTTATATCTGTATCGGACTGCGTCTTTCAGAGGACGCAGTTATTTTTTATTCCGAGGTGTTTTTATGCAAACAAGAGTTGCCGTCATGGGAATCGTGGTAGAGAACACGGATTCTGTGGAACGGCTCAATACCCTGCTGCATGAGTACGGCAGCTATATCATCGGGCGCATGGGTATTCCCTATCGAGCGCGCAATATCAACATTGTGTCCATCGCCATTGATGCGCCGCAGGATGTGATTTCAGCTTTGTCCGGCAAAATCGGCAATCTGGACGGCATCAGCGTCAAGACCGCGTACTCCAATGTGCAGAGCGATGAATAAGGCGAAGCAGCTCATTGACCGGCTGGAAGCGCAGCACAGCCTGTCAATAGAGGAATACAAATATCTAATCGAAAACCAGAGCGATGAACTGGCAGCCTATGCCGCAGAGAAAGCGGTTGCCTTACGCAAACAGGTATACGGTACGGATGTGTACATTCGCGGACTGATCGAAATCGGCAATATCTGCCGCAACGACTGCTATTACTGCGGTATCCGGCGTTCCAATCCTGCGTGTGACCGCTATCGACTGACCGAGGCGCAGATACTGGACTGTGCCCGGGAAGGCTATGCGCTCGGCTTCCGCACTTTTGTCATGCAGGGCGGCGAGGACAGCGCATTCTCAGTCGATGTGGTTTGCCATCTGGTACGACAGATCAAAGCCGAGTTTCCGGACTGTGCAGTAACGCTGTCGCTCGGAGAGTTCCCTCGTGAAGCCTATCAGGCGATGTTCGATGCTGGCGCGGACCGTTATCTGCTCCGTCACGAAACCGCCGATCAGGCACATTATGAAAAGCTGCATCCGGCGCAGATGTCGTTTGACAACCGTATGCGCTGCCTTCGTGATTTGAAAGACATTGGTTATCAGACCGGCTGCGGCTTTATGGTCGGCTCGCCGTATCAGACGGCACGAACACTCGCTGAGGACTTAAAGTTCATCGAAAAATTTCGGCCGGAGATGTGCGGTATCGGCCCGTTTATTCCGCAGAAAGACACACCGTTCCGCGATTTTCCGGCAGGAACGTGCGAGCAGACGGTGTATCTGCTGTCACTGCTGCGGCTGATCCAGCCGAATTTGCTGCTGCCGGCCACAACGGCGCTCGGCACCATCCGTCCGGACGGCCGCGAACGCGGACTGCAGGCTGGTGCAAACGTAGTGATGCCCAATCTGTCTCCGCTTGGGGTGCGAAAAAAATATGCACTGTACGACGGCAAACTATGTACCGGCGAGGAGGCTGCACAGTGCATCGGCTGCCTGTCGCGCCGTGTGGCAACGGTCGGCTGCCGGATTGTTACCGCACGCGGAGATATTATCCGATAAGTGATACATTTTAAGGGACTCTGACGGAAAGAGTAATCTTCTGACCGCAAGATAAGAAAGGAAAACGAAAAAAATGGCTCAGTACAACCCGAAATCACTCCATGCAGAGGAGTTTATCAACCATGAGGAAATCCTTGAAACGCTGAAATACGCCGAGGAGAACAAGCACAACATCGAGCTGATCGACAGCATTCTGGAAAAGGCCCGTCCGCAGAAGACCGCCACCGGCGTACACTGTGCCGGCCTGACGCATCGCGAAGCCTCCGTGCTGCTGGCCTGCGATATTCCCGAAAAGATCGAGCAGATGTATCAGCTGGCCGAGGAGATCAAGCTGGCGTTCTACGGCAACCGTATTGTTATGTTTGCACCGCTGTATCTGTCGAATTACTGCGTAAACGGCTGTGTTTACTGTCCGTATCACGCAAAAAACCGCCATATCACTCGCAAAAAGCTGTCGCAGGAAGAGGTTGCCCGCGAGGTTATCGCGCTGCAGGATATGGGGCACAAGCGTCTTGCCATTGAGGCTGGTGAGGACCCGGTCAATAACCCGATTGAGTACATTCTCGAGTGCATCAACACCATTTACTCCATCAAGCATAAAAACGGTGCGATTCGACGTGTTAACGTCAACATTGCAGCGACCACAGTCGAGAACTACCGCAAGCTGAAGGATGCCGGCATCGGCACTTACATTCTGTTTCAGGAGACCTACCACAAGCAGAGCTACCTCAAGCTGCATCCGGCAGGTCCGAAGCACGATTACGACTACCACACCGAAGCAATGGATCGCGCGATGGACGGTGGTATCGACGACGTTGGTCTGGGTGTTCTGTTCGGTCTGGAGATGTACAAATACGAGTTCGCCGGTCTGCTCATGCACGCCGAGCATCTGGAGGCTGTACACGGCGTTGGCCCGCATACTATCAGCGTGCCGCGTATCAAGCGCGCGGACGATATTGACCCGGATGTATTCGACAACGGCCTGAGTGACGAGCTGTTCGCAAAGGTTATCGCGTGCATCCGCATTGCCGTGCCGTACACCGGCATGATCATCTCCACCCGCGAGAGCCAGCAGGTGCGTGAGCGGGCGCTTGGTCTGGGTATTTCGCAGATCAGCGGTGCTTCCCGTACCTCGGTCGGCGGCTATGAGGAAGAGGAGCGTCCGCACGACTCTGAGCAGTTTGATGTATCCGATCAGCGCTCGCTCGATGAGGTTGTTCACTGGCTCATGCAGCTTGGGTTTATTCCGTCGTTCTGCACCGCCTGCTACCGTGAGGGGCGCACCGGCGACCGCTTTATGAGCCTGTGCAAGAACGGTCAGATTCTCAACTGCTGCCACCCGAACGCATTGATGACGCTGGCGGAGTATCTGGTCGATTACGCAAGCGAGGACACCAGGCGCGTTGGCATGGAGCTGATTCAGGAGGAACTTAAAAAAATCCCGCGCGATAAGGTACGCGAAATTGCAGCCGAGCATATCAAGGATATCTGCAGCTCCAATCGCCGTGATTTTCGTTTTTAAGGAGGGCTTGCCATGGGACTGAACGCACAGCCCTCCGGTGAGCGCGTACACATCGGCTTTTTCGGCCTGCGCAATGCGGGCAAATCCAGCGTGGTAAACCGCGTGACCGGACAAACATTGTCCATTGTTTCCGATGTCAAGGGCACAACCACCGATCCGGTGCAGAAGGCGATGGAACTGCTCCCTATCGGTCCGGTGGTTATCATCGACACACCGGGCATTGACGATGAGGGCACGCTCGGCGCGGAGCGTATCCGCCGGGCACTGCGCGTGCTGGAAAAGACGGATATTGCGGTTCTTGTCACGGACAGCACGCGTGATTTGCAGCCTGCAGAGCAGGAACTGCTCGAATTGTTCCGCAAGCGGGAGATTCCGTTTATAATTGCACATAACAAGACAGATTTGACATCCGCACCGGCTGCTGTACCGGAAAACGAGATTTACGTCAGCGCAGCAGCCGATAGCAATATCCGTGAACTCAAGGAACTGATCGCACGAGCCGTCAAGCCGACTGAGCCGGAAAAACGTCTGGTAGCTGACCTGCTTGCGCCGAATGACACAGTCGTACTGGTCGTGCCGATCGACTCGGCCGCACCGAAAGGCCGGCTGATCCTGCCGCAGCAGCAGACCATCCGCGATATTCTGGAAGCAGGTGCGATTTCGCTTGTCACCCGCGAAACCGAGCTGACCCGCACGCTGGAATCCCTGCGTGAGCCGCCGCAGCTGGTTATCACGGACTCGCAGGCGTTCGGCATCGTGGACAAGCTAGTGCCGAAAAATGTTCTTCTGACCTCGTTCTCCATCCTGTTTGCCCGATACAAAGGCAATCTGCGGCAGGCGATTCTCGGTGCTGCACAGTTGAATTCTTTGCAGGATGGCGATACTGTGCTCATCTCCGAAGGCTGCACGCATCACCGCCAGTGCGGCGATATCGGCACGGAAAAACTGCCGAACTGGATTCGCAGATTTACCGGCAAGGATGTGCAGTTCTCATTTACCGCAGGCAATGAGTTTCCCGAGGACGTGAGCAAGTACGCGCTTGTTGTTCACTGCGGCGGCTGTATGCTGAACGAGCGGGAAATGCAGTATCGTCTGCGGCACAGCGCCGAGCGGAATGTGCCAATGACCAACTATGGCATTGCCATCGCGCATATGCACGGCATTCTCGATCGTGCACTTGCTCCGTTCCCTGATCTGCATCAGGCATGGAGCAGCACCGCAAACGGATAAAACATAGGGCGCACTGCAAAACAGCGCGCAAGAAAAGGCGAGTAAGTTTCCCTGAAAGGGGTTTGCTTACTCGCCTTTTTGCTTTAGATTAAGGTGTGAAACAACACCGGTGCAGCGTAAATGAGCGTAGGGGTAAGAAGCCTTTTTCGGCCTTTCGTCCCTGTGTTCTTTGCGCTTTTTTCTGATTACATTTTGAAAGATTGAAATGCTTGATCTGCACCGAGAATGTGCCGCAGTTCACGCATGCCGGTTCTCCCAATCCGCAATGCGGTGCTGCAGCGGACCAGAACCGTGACCAAGATCCAATTTAAAGTCAATGCAGGCGGTCAGATACCGCTTGGCCCGCTTGACGCTACCGATGAGCGACACGCCCTGTGCCAGTCCGCATGCAATTGCACTGGATAGCGTGCAGCCGGTACCGTGTGTGTTCGGGTTGTCAATACGCGGCGCGGGAAGCCAGTGCATTTCTGTGCCGTCAAACAGCAGATCATCTGCACAGTCTGCCAGATGACCGCCCTTGACCAGAACAGCGCCGCCGGTCTTGCCGACGATTTCGCGTGCTGCCTGCTCCATGTCTTCGCGATTGGTGATGTTATGGCTGCAGACGGCGGCTGCCTCATGCAGATTAGGCGTTACCAAGGTGCACAGCGGGAACAGCTCCTCCTGCAGAACCTTTGCCGCATCGTGATGCAGCAGCGCGGTACCGCTTGAGGACATCATCACCGGATCGAGTACGATATTCTTGGCGTGATACGCCTTCAAGCGCTCCGCTACTGTGTGAATAATCTCTGCGTCATACAGCATACCGACCTTGATAGCATCCGGGCGAATATCGTCAAACACACAGTCAATTTGTTTGCCAACCAGTTCAGCGGAAACCGGCTGCATACCGAATACGCCAGTGGTATTTTGTGCGCATACGACAGTGATAACGGCCATGCCATACACGCCGAAGGCTTCAAAGGTTTTCAGGTCGGTCTGGATACCTGCGCCGCCTGTCGGGTCGGTGCCTGCAATGCTGAGAACGGTTTTCATGTTAGTTTTCCTCCAATCCTGTGCCGTCAAAGGCGGGAATAAAGCTCTCGCTGATGGATTCATCCTGCTGAAAAAAGCCGCCGAGTCCAAGCTCACCAAACAGCGTACAGGCATCTGCGTACTCCTCTGCGGTGATGGTGCGGTCAAGCTCGGGATAATCCTGCATATCAAACGGCGTGTACTGCCGCATAAGACTGACAAGCACGCTGTCGCCCCATCGAGAGGCGATATCCCGAAGTACCTGCGCGGTGTCGCCGGCCAGTCCGGGCAGCATCAAATGCCGGATGACCGTGCCGCGCTTCAGCAGGCCATTTTTATCAAACTGCGGTGCACCTGTCTGGCGCACCATTTCATCAATGGCCGGAACGGCGAACTCACGGTAATCCTCCGCATGCGAGTACAGACCTGCATAGTAGCTGCTGTAATACTTGTAATCCGGCAGATAGACGTCAATGTGACCATCGAGCAGCTGCAGCGTTTCCACCTGCTCATATCCGCTGGAATTGTATACAACAGGAAGCGAAAGCCCCTGTTTTCTGGCAATTTGCAGCGCTTCGATAATTTGCGGCACATAATGGGCGCCGGTAACAAGGTTGATGTTATGCGAACCTTTTTTCTCCAGAGAGAGAAAGGTTTTCGCCAGTGCATCTGCCGTAATGTTCTGTCCCTCGGCCTCTCTGCGGCTGATCTTGCGGTTTTGGCAGAACACACAGCCGAGCGAGCAATGAGAGAAAAACACCGTGCCCGAGCCATTTGTACCCGAAATCGGCGGCTCCTCCCACATATGAAGCGATGCGCGTGCAGCTTCGATTTCGATGCCTGCACCGCAGGCTCCGCGGCTCTTTGTACGGTCTGCGCCGCAGGCGCGCGGACACAGCTGACAGTTCTTAAGCATATCGGTCAAAATAATCCCTCCGATACGTTATATTATATCGTATTTTTGTCTGGAAATAAAGTAGGGAAATGTGATATAATAAACACTACGGCTTTGGAACGTATAGAATTTTCACGCGGATCAAAATCGTGTCTTTTTTATTAAACAGAAATACGAGTAGAAACATAGGAGATGCAACATGAAGGTTTCCCAACTTTTGAATCAGGACAAAGTAACCCTTTCTTTTGAGGTATTCCCGCCCAAGACCAACAGCAGCTATGAGTCTGTCGCACACGCAACGCAGGAAATTGCGGCATTGCGTCCGGACTTTATGAGCGTTACATACGGTGCAGGCGGCGGCACGAGCGAACACACTGTCAACATCGCGGCAGATCTCAAGAAGAAGTATGATGTTACCGTTCTGACCCATCTGACCTGTGTTTCCTCTACCCGTGAGCACGTTGCAGCGATGGTAAAAAAGTATAAGGATGCCGGTATCGAGAACATTCTTGCACTGCGCGGTGATATTCCGGAGGGCGGTGCTCCGCATTCTGACTACCACTATGCCGCTGAGCTGGTACGCGATATCAAGTCGCAGGGCGATTTCTGCGTCGGCGGCGCCTGCTACCCGGAGGGTCACGTTGAGGCAGCCAATAAAACCGAGGATATTCTGCACCTCAAGGAAAAAGTAGACGCAGGCTGTGAATTTCTGACCACGCAGATGTTCTTTGATAACAACATCATGTACAACTTCCTGTACCGCATTCGAGAAAAGGGTATTACGGTTCCGGTTGTTGCGGGCATTATGCCGGTGACGAATGTCAAGCAGATCAAGCGTATCACTTCCATGTCCGGCACCTACCTGCCCGAACGCTTCAAGGCTATCGTTGACCGTTTCGGTGACAATCCGGCGGCTATGAAGCAGGCAGGCGTTATCTACGCGACCGAGCAGATCATCGACCTGATTGCAAACGGCGTCAACCATATCCATGTTTACTCGATGAACAAGCCGGAAGTTGCCGCAGGCATTCAGTCCAGCCTGTCGGAGATTCTCAAGTGATTGAACTGGACAGATCGGAAGCCATCCGCTACATGGGTTATCACGGCACGCAGCCGGATGAGGCTGTGCAGGCCAGCCTGACACGATGCGGTGAAGCACTGCAGCAGGCGGCGGAACCCAAGTCGATCTTCCGCGTGTTTCCGCTGCAGCATATTGACGCGCAAACGCTCGAGATCGCAGATGTACAAATTCACAGCAAAAATCTGGCACGCAATCTGCAGGGCTGCAGCGAGGTCTGTCTGATGGCAGCAACGCTCGGCATCGGACCGGATCGCCTGATTGCCCGCGCGTCTGCAGTTCGGATGAGCGACGCGGTGATCTATCAGGCGGCGGCAGCGGCCATGGTCGAGACCTATTGCGACGAGGTCAACGAATGCATTCGGCAGGAAGCCGCTCAGCGCGGCATGTACTGCCGCCCGCGGTTCAGTCCCGGCTACGGCGATTTTCCGATCGCACACCAGCGGGATTTCAGCCGCCTGCTGGATACGCCGCGAAAGATTGGCTTGACCGTGACCGAAAGCTGTCTGCTGGCACCCATCAAGTCGGTAACGGCGGTAATCGGTCTGTCTGAAACACCGCAGCCGTGTCACCGCAAGGGCTGTGAGGAATGCGGCAAGACGGATTGCGCTTACAGGAGATGAAAAGAATGAAACTGACCGAACGACTGGGAAAAGAATGGGTATTTTTCGATGGCGGCATGGGCACCATCCTGCAGGAGCACGGCTTAAAAGCCGGTGAACTGCCGGAAACATGGAATCTGTCCCATCCGGATGAGATTATTGCGCTGAACCGCAGCTACTTTGAAGCTGGCTGTGATGTGGTGAACACCAACACTTTCGGTGCAAATGCCCTTAAATATCCGGATAACCTGCAGGAAATCGTACAAGCTGCAGTTTCGCATGCAAAAACCGCGCGTCAGCAGGCAGACCGAGAGGACGCCTATATTGCGCTCGATATTGGCCCAACTGGCAAGCTGCTGCAGCCGATGGGCGATCTGCCGTTCGAGCGTGCGGTCGAGCTGTTCGGCGAAACCATCCGTATCGGCGCGAAAGCCGGTGCGGACCTCGTGCTCATTGAGACCATGAGCGACAGCTACGAGGCTAAGGCGGCCGTGTTGGCTGCCAAGGAAAACTGCGATCTGCCGGTGCTCGTAACGCTGATTTTCGACGAAAAAGGCAAGCTGCTGACCGGCGGCACGGTGGATTCCACGGTTGCCATGCTCGAGGGTTTGCGCGTAGACGCGCTCGGCGTTAACTGCGGTCTGGGACCGAAGCAGATGCATCCGATCATCGAACGACTGACGCAGATAAGTTCACTGCCAATCATCGTCAACCCGAATGCCGGTCTGCCGCGCAGCGAAAATGGCAAGACGGTATTCGATATCGCGCCTGCCGAGTTCTCCGACCTGATGGAAGAAATTGCAGGCATGGGCGTGCAGGCGCTTGGCGGCTGCTGCGGCACTACACCGGAGCATCTGCGGCTGACCATCGAAAAGTGCCGCAAAGTACCGTTCCGACCGCCGGTAGCCAAGCGCCGCACGGTGGTCTCCTCGTTCTCGCAAGCCGTAGAGATCGGGCCGAAGCCGGTTATCATCGGCGAGCGTATCAACCCGACCGGCAAAAGCAAATTCAAGGCAGCTCTGCGCGAGAATAACATCGAGTACATTCTTGGTGAGGGCATGGCGCAGGAGGACAGCGGCGCACATATCCTTGATGTCAACGTCGGCCTGCCCGAAATCGACGAACCCGTGATGATGGAGCGTGTCGTTACGCGTCTGCAGAGTGTTATCGCGCTGCCGCTGCAGATTGACACCTCGGATACCACCGCAATGGAGCGCGGCATGCGCCTGTACAACGGCAAGCCGATGATCAATTCGGTCAGCGGCAAGATGGAGAGCATGGAAGCTGTGTTCCCGCTTGTACGCAAGTATGGCGGTGTTGTTGTTGGTCTGGCACTGGATGAAAACGGCATTCCGTCCACGGCAGAGGGCCGCATCCGGATTGCAAAGAAGATTTATGATACAGCGGAGAAATATGGTATTCCGCATGAGGATATCGTGATTGACGGTTTGGCGATGACCATTTCGTCGGACAGCGGTTCGGCTCTCGTAACGCTCGAAACACTGCGCCGCATTCGTGATGAGCTGCACGGTCACTCGATTCTCGGCGTATCGAACATTTCGTTCGGTCTGCCGCAGCGTGAGATTGTCAACTCGAACTTCTTCACAATGGCGATGCAGAGCGGTCTGTCCTGCGCGATTATCAACCCGAATAACGAGGCGATGATGAGGTCGTACCGTTCCTATCTGGCGCTGGCCAATCTGGATGAGCAGTGCGCAGGCTACATTGCGGCCTACGGCAACCAGCCGACAGCGGCTCCTGCGGCAGCAGGCAGCACGGCGATGCCGCTCGCGGAGAGCATTGAACGCGGCTTGCGTGAACGCGCTATCGACGCGGCAAAGGAAATGCTGCAGACGGTTCCGCCGCTCGAGGTTGTCAACAACGAGCTGATTCCGGCGCTTGACCGCGTCGGCAAGGGCTTCGAGAAGGGCACCGTGTTCCTGCCGCAGCTGCTCATGAGCGCAGAAGCGGCCAAGGCGGCTTTCGAAGTCGTAAAGGACGCGATGAAGGGTGAGAGCCAGCAGATTAAGGGCAAAATTATTCTTGCGACCGTCAAGGGAGATATTCACGATATCGGCAAGAATATTGTCAAGGTTTTGCTGGAAAACTACGCCTATCAGGTGCTCGACCTCGGCAAGGACGTTCCACCCGAGGTGATCGTTGATACCGCTATCAAGGAAGATGTTCCGGTGGTCGGCCTGAGTGCGCTGATGACGACGACGGTTGTCAGCATGGAAGAGACCATTAAGCAGCTGCGTGAGAAAAAACCGGGCACCAAGGTCGTTGTCGGCGGTGCCGTGCTTACGCAGGAATACGCAGATTCCATCGGCGCGGACTGCTACGCGAAGGACGCTATGGCAACCGTGCATTATGCGGATTCCGTATTTGGCGTATAAGATAAGGAAAAGAGACTGTATCACCGATACAGTCTCTTTTTTATGAAATTAAGCGGCGTCTTCGAGTTCTTCGAGTGCCTCCTGCTTGGTGTCGGCAGAGAAAAGAAACGCGCCGGTTCCGTCATATACTTCAATGTGTCCGTTTACATATTCGAGAGTGCAGTTCATCTTGCGCATCCCCTTTCCTTTTGTTGTACATAGTATAACAAAAGGAAAGTACGATAAACGGTACTTAGTCTATGAATTTGTGAATCTGCTTTTCAAACGCTTCACAGACCTCCGGTGGGTTTACAATGCGTACATCGCCTTCCAGACTGAACACCCAGGAAAAAAACTGCGGACTGACGACAACATCCACATCCAGATAAAAATGTTCGTTATCCGCCGGAAACAGACGCAGACTGCTGCCGAAGCGGTCGAGCATGACACCGATAAAACGGTTCAGGCATTTCAGCTTCACGGTTTTCTCTTCGCCGGAGAACATGCCGAACACCTTACGGGAGTAGGCTGCCGCGTCAAACCGATCATCGAACAGCTGTTTACCCTCACGAGGCAGGTCGGTCTGCACAAGTGAATCCATCTTATCTACGCGGTAGTGGCGGATTTCACCGGCATCGTGATCGAAGGCAATCAGATAGTAATTTTCATTGTCCCACGTCAGTGCCCACGGACTGACGCGGTAGCGCGCACCATCTCGGCGGTACTGCTTTTGAATGCGCGGACTGGCAGAGAAATTCAGCACCCAGTTGAAATAGTGAAACGTAATCTGGACATCGTTGGATATGGCCGCATGCAGCGCATCAATATTGTAGTAAATCTGCTCATTAAGCGTTTTCACACGTTCGGAAACATACACCTGACGCTGGAGCGTATGTGCTTCATGGTCACTGGTGAGGTGCTCGATTTTGCCGATGAGCTCGTTGGATTTTTTCTCGGTGATAAAGCGGGAGCACTGAATTGCATCCACGAGCAGCTTGAGCTCGGGCAGTTCAAACTCGCGCGACGCGACGTAATAGCCGCCGCCGGTACCTCTCTGACAAATTACATCCAGACCAAAATTCTGGAGTGCTTCGATGTCCGAATAAATGCTTTTGCGCTCAGCGGTAATGCCGCAGCGCTCGAGCGCCGCACGCAGTTCATCTGTGGTGAGTTTATGGTTCTCATCCGTTCGCTGCAGCAGGATTTGGTATAAATACAGCAGCTTCAGCTTTTGATTCGGATTTTTAGACATGATTAGCCTCCCGTTCAGAAAGCGCGTTTTGATACGCCGAAAGCGTGGTTCCATCAAAGCAGATCATGCTTACCTGTTCAATTTCTGCATGAGTTGAAAGATATTCCTCAATCGTACGGATAGCGATTTCAGCGGCACGATTCAGCGGAAAGCGATATACACCGGTGCTGATGGACGGAAACGCCACGGTTTTGCAATTTAATTCAGATGCAATGCGCAGGCAGTTTTGATAGCAGCCTGCCAGCAGTACCGCCTCACCCGCATGTCCACCGCGCCAGATCGGTCCCGGCGTATGAATGACATACCGACATGGCAGACGATATGCTCGTGTTGCTTTGGCTTCGCCGGTCCGACAGCCGCCGAGCGTGCGGCATTCTGCCAGCAGCTCCGGTCCTGCCGCTCGATGAATGGCACCGTCCACACCGCCACCGCCCAGTAGGGACGTGTTGGCAGCGTTTACGATCGCATCTGTCGTGCATTGGGTAATATCTCCGCGCTGAATAAAAATTCGGCTCATCAGCCATGCCCCTTCCATTAAGTTGTTGGCTTTATTATACGTTGTTTTTCCGGAAATTGCAAGTTTGACGCAAATTGCAGAATGCGTTATAATAAATACAGCATCACAGCAGGCGAGGAGAGCGCAGCAATGGACAAGCCGATGAACGAATACGCCGCAGACGCACCGCGCGTTTTGCGGGATTTTTTAACCTATATTTCCACAATACGCGGCAAATCCGCAAAAACCGCACACGAGTATTATCTTGATCTGCGGCTGTTTTTTCGCGTACTCAAGCACAACAAAGGCGCAGTCGATAAAAATCTTCCGCTTGATGAGATCGACATCAGCGACATTGATCTGGATTTTATCCGTGATATCACGCTGTCGGACACCTATGATTATCTGGAATACATGGCGCAGAGTCGCCCAACTCAGCAGAACAGCAACCACACCAATTACGGATTGAGTGTCAACTCGCGTGCACGCAAGGTCTCTGCGATACGCGCATTTTTCCGGTATTTGACCGATAAACAGCATGTTTTAGAGGTCAATCCGGTCAGCGGACTGGAAGCGCCGACTGTCCGTAAATCTCTGCCGACTTATCTTACAACGGACGACAGCGTGCGGCTTCTGGAATCCGTCACCGGCCCGTATGCCGAGCGAGATTACTGCATCCTGACGTTTTTCCTTAACTGCGGCATGCGTGTTTCCGAACTGGTCGGACTGAATCTGACCGACTTCAAGGACGATACCGTGCGCGTGCTCGGTAAGGGCGGCAAGCAGAGGACGGTATTTCTCAATGATGCGTGTCTTGCCGCGCTCGAGCAGTATCTGCCCAAACGCCTGGAGCCGAACGAGCAGGACGCGGACGCGCTGTTTGTCAGCAAAAAGCGCAACCGCATCAATGTGCAGACGGTCAAGTGGCTGGTAAAGAAATATATCGGTCAAGCCGGACTCGACCCAAAAAAATACTCTGCGCACAAGCTGCGTCACACAGCGGCAACGCTCATGTACCAGAACGGCGTGGATATCCGCACACTGCAAAGCATTCTTGGTCACTCGAGTGTGGATACGACCATGATCTACACCCACATCGAGAATGAAAACATGCGCGAAGCTGCGGCAAGGAATCCGCTGGCGGAAATCCGGCCGAACGGTGAGCGTGTGCCTGTAAAACAGCCGAAAAACAGCGATAAGTAACATAAAAGGGCGCGCTGCAAAATAGTGCGTAAGAAAAGACGGGTAAGTTTCCCCGAAAGGGATTGCTTACTCGTCTTTTTGCTTTATGATTAGGTGTGAAACAAGATCAAACCACCCATTTTCGAAAACAAACGCAGGGACGAAATGCCTTATGCGACTTTTCGTCCCTGCGTTCTTTGCGGACCTGTTCTGCAACAGACTCTTTGTTTTTTATTACAGCTGCAGCTCTATCGCGGCATCGCAGTACGGACAGCGGTCACCAACTTTGCCGTGCAGCGGTACATACAGCTCGCTTCGCGTAATGCACTTGTGATTGGAGCAGCGGATGCCGGGATCTGCACCGATTTCATGATGACCGGCACGCTCGAACGGCAGCTTGGACAGCGTCAGCAGCAGTGCCATACGGCCGAACATGCCGAATCGTGCCTGGCGGAAGTAGACCGCACGCGGATCATCATCCACGTCCTGTGCAATCTCATCAACACGCGGCAGCGGATGAAGCACCAGCATGTCCTTCTTGGCGCGCTTCATCTTCTCAGCAGTCAGCTGATAATTGCCTTCAAGGTTTGTGTACTCCTCTGCCGTGACAAAGCGCTCGCGCTGAATGCGGGTCATGTACAGCACATCCAACTCGGGAAGAACTTCATCAATGCTGTTTACCTCGCAGAACGGCATATTGTTGTCTTTCAGGAATTTTACCATATAGTCCGGCAGCTTGAGTGCATCAGGTGCGATCAGATAAAACTGTACATTATGATACCGCTGCAGAAAATGCAGCAGAGAATGCACGGTACGGCCGTACTTCAAATCACCGCACAGACCAATCTTCATATCGTCAGCAGAGCCGCGCATACGCAGAATGGTAATCATATCGGCAAGCGTCTGGGTCGGGTGCAGATGACCGCCGTCGCCGGCATTGATGACAGGCACAGACGAGTACATTGACGCTACCTTGGCTGCGCCCTCTCGCGGGTTGCGCATGACGATCATATCCGCATAGCTGGATACCATGTTGATAGTATCCTTGAGTGTTTCGCCCTTAGACGCAGAAGTGGCGTTCGGATCGGAAAAACCGACAACACTGCCGCCCAGTCTCATCATCGCGGTGGAAAACGACAAGTTGGTACGGGTAGAAGGTTCATAAAACAGGCTGCCCAGCACCTTGCCGCGGCAGGCATCTACATAGCCCTCCGGTCGGTCGATAATATTGCTGACCAGCTTGTACAGATCGGAAAATTCCTTTTCCGTTAAATCACATAAATCAATAATATGGCGCATGCAAACTCCATTCCTTTCTGCGGTACAGTCGCCCTATTTGTTATTTGTCACTGTTAATGATAGCACAAATGAAGGCGAAAGAAAAGAGTTATTTGCACATTGCGTCGATTGGATCGAGAGCGGCCGCACGAACCGCCGGGAGCAGTCCGGCAGCGGCTCCGCTGAGTGTGGAAAGTGTCAGCAATCCGGCAAATACGCGGCCTTCCGGCAGGAGCAGTGCTGCTCCGAAGTGCAGGAGCGTACCTGCGGCTGCCAGACCGGCGATTCCGCCGAACAGGCACAGCAGCACAGCCTGCAGGAGAAATGTCCGGCGAATATCATGCGGCTGTGCGCCGAGCGCCAGCAGAATGCCGATCTCCCCTGTTTTCTCGTGGGCGGCAGCCAGCATGCTTCCCATCACACCGATGAGCGCGACAAACAGTGTCACCGCACCAACGGCGGCAAACAGGCCGATTCCCATTTCGGCAAGCTGCTGTACGGTCTGCACCGCACCCGACATATTCTGTACATGCACGCCGCGCACCTGCTGTCGATCGGTCAGATACTTTTCGATCTGAGAGCTGACCAAAGCAGTATCTGTCTGCGAAATGCACTGCACGAACACCTGATCTGTGCGTTCGGTTTGCGACGCGATACACGCATACGGCACATAGACCAGATGCGGTGCAACCGCCGACAGCATTCCGCCGAATGCCCCCGTCTGTGCCCGCACAACACCGCATACCGTGAAATACCGGTCGGTGCCGTTTACCTTTAGCCGAATCTGCCGTCCGGTGATATTTGTCCGTCCGTACAGCGTTTGCGCCAGATCATCGCCGACCACGGCAACCGGCTCCGCGTTTGCGCTCTGCCATGCGTTCGGCAGCGAGCCTGCCAGCAATTCCAGCTGCATGACCTCACCGAGCCGTTCGTCCGTACCAAGGAACACCGCGTGTTCGGTCGTGTGTCCGACACGCACGGTGCCGCTCTGCGCCTTGATCGGCATCAGCGTGCGAATGCCGTCCACATCCTGCTCTATCTCATCTGCCAGTGCGGCCGAGAGTATCGTTCCCGCGTGCCCGCTTTCCGTGTACACCGATAAACCGCTGACGCCGAGTGTCTGCAAACCGGCGTCCACCTGTTTTCGCCCATACAGACCAATGGAAAGAATGAGCAGCAGTGCACCGCTGCCAACCGCAACAGAAAGCGCACAAAGTGCTGTCCGCAGCGGACTTTCCCGCAGATTATGCGCCGCCAGTGATAGAATATCCCGAAGTCTCATGTCTGTACCTCCACCGGATCACCGTCAGTCAATTCATCGGGCGGCGACAGAATGACCGATACACCTGTCGGCAAGCCGTCTATAATTTCAACCGTATCCTCGAGCAGATAGCCGGTCTGTACCGCGCACTGCACGGCATGGCCGTCCTGCACGCAGAATACAAACTCTTGTTCTCCGCGCTGGCAAATTGCTTCATATGGTACAACCGCAGCATCGTCTCGATGGTCTGTGAACACCTTAACGGTCGCGGAATAGCCGGGACGCAGATTTTCGGTTGAGCCGTTCAAATCAAGCAGCACCTCAACGGTTGCTTCGGCATCTTCGTTTGTCAGACTAAAGGTTTTCACAGCCGCAGGCGCGATTGCGGTTAATCCGGCGTGAAAGGTGCCGTCCACTGCCGAAAATGTGATGTTAGCGCGCTGCCCGACAGCAAGCTCTCCCACATATAGCTCGGGAGACTGCGCGCGCACGCGCAGCTTACCCGGATTCGCAATTTGTATGCACGGCATATCAGCCGATACGCTCTCGCCCGCCTGCGGAACGGTCAGCACAGTGCCGTCCATCGGCGCATACAGCGCGTGAGCGTCCTCGGCGGTGACAGTGTTCACCGTGCCGGAAATTGCAAACACGCTCTGTGCAGTCTGCCAGTAATCCGCAGCTGTTTGCGATCTGCCGATATCAGTCAGCGTGCACAGGATATCGCCCTTCTGTACGGTGTCGCCTGCCTTAGCATACACTGCGTTTACTACGGCATTTTCCGCCGGACAAACCGCTGTGCTTTCTGCGGACTCAACCATACCAAAAATCGTCACACTATTGTAGATATCCTGCGTTTCAGCGGCCGCTGTGCGCACTAAAACCGCCTCCGGCGGACGGTGCTTCCACGACCAGAACAGCATTGCCGTCAGCACACCTGCCGTCGTAAGCAGCACCGCGCGGATCTTTTTCTCCAAATGCAAAACCTCCTCTGACGCAAACTGAGTTTAGTCTGCGGAGAGGAGGTGAAAATTATGCTTACAATACGGCACGAATCGCGTCACCGACGGTTTTCGCACGCACGATATTCATTTTCTGCAGCAGGTCCTCGTCTACATCCTGCATAGGCATGATGCAGGTGTGGAAACCAAGGCGGTATGCCTCATTGATACGCTGTCCCGGATTGGACACCGCACGCAGCTCGCCGGTCAGGCCGACCTCGCCGAAGCTCATGACGCCTTCCGGCAGCGGCTTGTCCCGAAAGCTGGATGCGATTGCCAGCACCATCGGCAAATCCACAGCAGGCTCGTCCAGCCGCATGCCGCCGACGACGTTGACGTACACATCGCTCGACGACAGAAACAGCCCGCAGCGTTTTTCCAGAATGGCGAGCAGCAGCACCATGCGGTTGTAGTCCACGCCGGCAGCGGTGCGGCGGGGCACACCAAACTGCGTTTTTGCAGCAAGCGCCTGCACCTCGGCGAGCAGAGGACGGCTGCCCTCCATCACACAGGCAATGCAGTTGCCGGACGCACCCTGCGGATGACCGGCCAGCATAGCCGCAGACGGATTCTGCACCTCAAGCAAACCGTGATCGCTCATCTCAAACACGCCGATTTCATTGGTCGAGCCGTAGCGGTTTTTCGCCGCACGCAGACAGCGGAACGGACCTGTGGATTCCCCCTCGAAATACAGCACGCAGTCTACCATATGCTCGAGAATTTTCGGGCCTGCCAGCGTACCCTCTTTGTTGACATGACCAACAATAAAAATCGTCACGTTGCGATTCTTCGCGTACTGCATCAGGCTCATCGCGCATTCCTTGATCTGCGTTGTACCGCCAGGAGCGGCAGTTAAATCACGCTTGTAGACCGTCTGGATAGAGTCCACGATCAGAATATCCGGCTCGAGCAGCTCGGTTTCGTTGATGATCTGCTCCATGTCGGTCTCTGCAAGGATGTACAGCTCGGGTGAAGAAATGTGCAGACGTGCCGCACGAATTTTGATCTGCTTGAGCGATTCCTCGCCCGAAACATAGAGCACGCGGGCATTTTTGCACATTTCCTGACACATCTGCAGCAGCAGCGTCGATTTACCGATGCCCGGCTCACCGCCGACCAGCACAAACGAGCCGTGTACAGCGCCGCCGCCGAGAACGCGGTCGAGTTCACCGATGCCTGAATGGAACCGGCTCTCGTCTCCGGTATCAATATCCTTGAGCAGCGTCGGCCGCGATTCACCGCGCTGAAATGTATTTGTGCCGCGTGCCGCCGAAACCGGCTTCTCCTTGAATTCGCTCATGGTGTTCCATGCGCCGCAGGACGGGCATTTGCCGTACCATTTCGGACTTTCATAGCCACAGTCACCGCACAGAAAAACTGTCTTTTGCTTCATATTTCCTCCGTTACATACCGCTCTGGCTGCGTAAATATCCACAGATCACGGCGGCAGCAAGTTGTTTGTGATAGGTTTCGTCCCGCAGCCGCGCTTCTTCGGCCGGATTGGACAGAAAGCCGCATTCGATGATAACCGCCGGACAGTCCAGCCTTTTCATCAGATAGATGGCGCTGTCTGCCTGTTTAGCCTTGCGATGATTCAATGGGTCGCAGCCGTCAATCAGGCACTGCTGTATCTGCTCGGCCAGCGGCTTGCCATGCACATTCCCTGTCGAGTAAAACACCTGTGCACCATGGTACTGTGCATCACTGAATTTATTCAGGTGAATGCTTAAAAACACCGGTGACGGAATGCTGTTTACCAGCTTTTCCCGTGCCTTGATATCTGCGATTTTGTTCTCTCGCACCGTGCGGGAAGGATTGTAATCAAGTGCATTTTCATCCGGCCGCGTCATAGCAGTCGGCACACCGAAGAAATTCGCCAGCACTTGCACCCGCTTTGCAATGCTCAGATTGATATCTTGCTCGGCGGTTCCATCCGCGCCGACCGCACCGCCGTCAAAGCCGCCGTGTCCGGCATCGATGACGAGAGTAACTTCGGTGTTCCCTGCCGTCTGCATTGCACGGGTTTTCTGCTCCATGCCAAAGCACAGCACCAGCGCCAGTGCCGCCGCGGCGCAAATGCCGCATTTCAGCCGTCTCTCCATCTCCGCACCTCCGTATCACACAAATATGCGAAAAAGGCGGAACTTATGCGTTTACTTGGGCGCGTTCAGCACAGCATCTGCACCGGTTTTGTCCAGTGTGCTGATGATAACAGGCTCTGCCGTCATGCCGTCCAGCGTGAAGGCTGCGGAAACACTCTGCCTGCGAATCGTACCGCCGCTGACCGACTGCGTTACCGTGGTCGGCTGTAGCCGGACGGCTTCGTCTAAATCACCCATTGCACTCTCGACCGACCAGAGCAGTTCGGTGTACGCGTTCGGCGTATCGGCACAGATAATGGTCCAGCTGCCTGCACGCTGGCTCAGCGAATCGACACATACCAGCGGTACGCGGCCATACATCGCGGCAAGGCCCTCCTGCTCAGCGGCAGTCACCAGCTCTGCCGACCATGAGCCATTCAATTTGTGATACAGCGCACCGTCCGACAGATAACTCTGCGTCAGCAACTGCTTATCCGATATATTCGGCGCGGAAAGCGTCATTTTGCGGTCGGTGAGCAGTTCGTTCTTCTCGCGGTCGAACACGGTGGTCTCACTCGTCTGCACCTGCATGACGGTCTTGCCGTCACGAGTTACAACCACCGGAGATGCAAGCTCGCTGTTGACCGAGTAATGCAGCAGAGCATCCATACCGGCGGTTGCCTCGCGGTACTGCGCGTAGCTTGAAAACAGGCTCTGATACCGCTTCACGTCCGCTTCGGTTATTGCGTTTTCGCTGACAAGCTGATCGAGCAGCGTGCCTTCACTGTTCTTCGGCGAAACGGACAGCGCCGTGTAGCTTGCCGCTGCAGCATCATCGCGCAGAAAATTCTGCGTGTTGATGATACCGGTGTCGTAAATACCCTGTTCACGAGCAGTCTCTATTGCGTTCGCATAGCTGAAATCCGCCGTATCCGAGTAGCCGAGCGCACGCAGCAGGAAGGTCGCGTACATCTGCGCGGTGCACTTGCCGGTCGGATTGAAGGTCATCCGGCTCGTGCCGTTCACCAGACCGTTGCTGTGCAGATACTGCACATACGGCTTTTCCCATCCCTTGAGATCGGTAAACGGTGCAGTATACGTCAGCGTCTTGACCTCAGCCTCCTTGCCGAGCAGCCGCACCAGCATGACAGCCGCTTCCGCTCTGGTCGGCGTGCGGTCAAGATCGTAGCCGTTCTGCGTGCCCTGAAACAGACCCATTTCGTGCAGCGAATCCGCACAATTCGTATAATTTGCCGCAAAGGCCGAAGCGGTCAGCATAGCAGCGGCAGCCGCGCCAACACAGACAGCGCGTAACCATTTATTCATAGCCCTATCCTCCTGAACTGATATTGCCGATAAAAATATAGTATAAGTATAGCACAAAGTCATGTGTTTTCCAACAACAAAACGGATATACTACTCGCAGAAGGAGTGTATCCAATATGACGAATATTCAAAAATGCGGCGTGATTGGTGTAGGCTTTGTCGGCGCGACCTGCGCGTACACATTGGCGGTTTCCGGACTATTCTCCGATCTGGTACTCGTGGATATGAACCGCGGCAAGGCTATCGGTGAGGCATCGGACATCAATCATGGTGTGGCGTTCAGCAAGCCGTGCCGCGTCACTGCCGGAGACTATGCTGACCTCGCCGAATGCGGTCTTATCATCATTGCGGCAGGCGCAAACCAGAAACCGGGCGAAAGCCGTTTGGAGCTGCTCGGACGCAATAAAGGCATCCTGTCATCCATCATTGCACAGCTTACGGCAGTCAATCGTGAGGCGATTCTGTTGGTTGTGTCCAATCCGGTCGATGTGCTGACCTGTCTGGCGCAGCAGTTGAGCGGCTTCCCTGCCGGACGTGTACTCGGTTCCGGTACCGTGCTGGATACCGCGCGGCTCAAGTATCTGCTCGGACAGCGGCTTGGCGTGGACAGCCGCAACGTGCATGCGTTCATCATTGGCGAGCATGGCGACAGCGAGCTGGCGGTATGGTCGAGTGCTAACATCTCCGGTGCCGATCTGGACGATTACTGCCGCATTGCCGGCATCACCAAGCCGGCAGATGAGCTTTCCCGCATTTACGAGCATGTGCGCGATGCAGCGTATCAGATTATCGACAGCAAAGGCGCAACCTATTACGGTATCGGCATGGCGGTGCGGCGCATCGCGGAGGCCATTGTACGCAATGAACATTCCGTGCTGCCGGTCACTTCGATGATTTACGGACACTACGGCGTGGACGGTATTTGTCTGGGTGTGCCGACCATCGTCGGACGAAACGGCGCGGAAGCTGTGCTGGATATTCCGCTCTCCCAGGAAGAACTGGCACAGCTGCAGCGTTCCGCGAACACAATGCGCGAGATGATCGACAAGCTGGACGGATAACACAAAAGGGACAGAGCCAATGCTCTGTCCCCTGTTCTATATGCGTATTTTTAGAAGTCGAGGTTTACCATAACGTCGGAAACATCCGGCTTCTCTGCGATCAGGCCCTGATCGTACATCCAGTCAATATTTTCCTGCCAGCACTGCTCGGTCTGAGAGAGGAACTTCGCGTCCTCGGTCTCCATGAGCGGCAGCAGTGTCTCACAGGACTTCTTCTCTACATCCGGGTCGAGTGCAAAGTTTGCCTCGTCCTGATTGTCGAGCAGAACCTGCAGAACATCGTCGGTATTGCTCTTGAAGTCCTCAAAGCCCTTGCTGCAAGCGCGCAGGAAGCCCTTCAGCGTATCGGAATGGTTCGCAATCATATCATCGCTTGCGAGGAAAATACCTTCGTAATACTTCGGCACACCGTAATCATCCGGGAAGAAGTAATTGACCTCGAAGCCTTCCTTCTCCATCTGCGGTACCTCGTGGTTGACCAGACAGCCGATGGTTGCATCGACGTTGCCGGTGGTCATCGAGCTCATCAGGTCGAAGCCGACGTCAACCATGTTCACGCTGTTCGGATCGGCACCGTTGGACTGCATGATGCTGCGGACCAGTGCCTCGGAAAGCTCGGTGCCTGCATAGCCGACCGTTTTGCCCTCGAGATCCTGCGGCTTGGTGATGTTCTTGTCCTTGAGCGACAGGATGATGTTCAGCGGACCCTGAACCACTGCACCAATGGACTTGATCGGCACATCCTGCTCAGCACGAGCCTGAATCACATCCTGCTGATAGTACAGACCGATGTCTGCCTTGCCGGCGGCAACCATGCTCATTGCATCGTTTACGCCTGCCGGGGACTGGATATCCACATCCAGACCTTCCTCGGCGAAGTAACCCTTCTCCTGCGCTTCGTACAGGAATGCGTGCAGAGCATTCGGATACCAGTCGAGCACAACGGTCAGGTGCTGCAGATCATCGCTGCCGCTGTTTGCCGCATCAGACTGTGCGGCGTTCTGTGCGCCGCAGCCGGTCAGCAGCATGGTGCCTGCTGCCAGAAGTGCAAGAATACGCTTTTTCATATGTAATTTTCTCCTTATTTTAGAACAAAAATTTCGTTTTCTTAAAATTGTGTTATCAAGATTATAAACTGCTGCGCCAGGTGATGATCTTCTTTTCCAGCCAGCTTACAATACCTACTGCGATCATCGCAACCACGCTCAGCAGTGCGATCGGTGCAAACACGCCTGCGCCGTCCAGTTGCGTCATCATGCGGCGGCTGAAATAGCCGAGACCCGCCTGTGCGCCCAGCCACTCACCGATAGCAGCACCGATGATCGACATCGGGATCGCCATTTTGAGCGCCGAGAAAAAGTACGGCAGCGCTGCCGGAATCTTCAGCTTGAGGAAAATCTCCTTTTGGCCTGCGCCGAAGGTCTTGAGCATATCGATCATATCGGTCTTCGCCGAGCGGAAACCGTCAAACACGGTCATCGCGATCGGGAAAAACGTGATGAGCACGGTGACGAGCACCTTGCTCCAGATCGTGTAGCCGAACCAGAGCACAAACAGCGGCGCGAGTGCGGTTGTCGGAATAGTCTGTGAAGCGACGATGAGCGGGTACAGCATTTTCTCCGCCGACGGACTCGCGTCCATTACGATGGCGAGTAGCAGACCGAGCGCGATCGAGATTGCAAGGCCGACTCCGGTACACAGCATGGTGGCCGGCAGATGTGCGGTGAACAGCGGTTTGCGCAGCTCCCACAGGCGCACAAGCACCTGTGTCGGCGACGGCAGAATGTAGGCCGCATTCATGCCCATGGCTATGCACTGCCAGGCGATGAGCAGCGCGAACATAAAGATCAGTGCGGGCAGATTTGCATTCTTTTTCATGCCTGCACCTCTTTTCTGAGCAGCGAAATCAGATTTTCTCTCAGCTCGAGCATCTTCGGGTCGGTCAGACACGCACGCGTGCGCGGATACGGCGCAGGCACTTCAAACGAGTGCAGCTTGCGGATCGGCGTATCCTCCACGACCAATACGCGGCCGGAGAGGAAGATGGCCTCCTCCACATCGTGCGTGATGAACAGGACGGTCTTGCTGTCCTGCTCCCACTGGTCGAGCAGCCACTCCTGCATAGTGATGCGCGTGAGAAAGTCGAGCGCGGAAAACGGCTCATCGAGCAGCAGCAGTTCCGAGCCGGTCAGCAGCGTACGCGCGAATGCCGCACGCTGACGCATACCGCCGGAAAGCTCCTCCGGGCGCTTGTCGCCCCAGCCAGCCAGACCGACGTGCTCGAGCGTTTCTGCGGCACGCTTGTCCATCTCCGCGCGGGAAATGCCGCCGCGAATCTCCATCGGCAGACGCAGGTTTTCGTTCACCGTGCGCCATGGAAACAGCAGGTCGCGCTGCGGCATGTAGCCGCAGTAGCCGCGCCGTCCGTCGATGTTCTTGCCGTCCACCAGAATTTCACCGCTCCTGCGCGGCAGAAGCTGGTTGGTCAGGCGGAAAATCGTGGATTTGCCGCAGCCGGACGGCCCGATGACCGACACGAATTCTCCCTTCTCGAGATGGAAGGATAGACCGTCTATGATGTTAAAATCCTCACTGTCGTACTGAAAAACGACGTTGCGAAACTCCAGCATGGCTTACATCGCCTCGTTCCAGGCCATGTCCCAGAACATGCCCTCATAGCGCGAGCATGCGACGAAAATATCGGTCAGACGCGCAAGCTGCGGCTCGGTATAGCCCTCACTCAGGCGCTCCATATAAGCGACCAGCTTGCGGTTTTCTGCCGCATAGTCCTCGGATGCGTAGCCCTGTACCCACTCACCGTAGAACTCATGCTGATCGGCGTTCGGGTAGTTGTCCACAATCCATTTAGCGATATACTCATAGCTGAGTGCACACGAAAGCACAGCCGCCATGATCTCTGCAGGGCCTTCCTCGGCCGCAACAGCGCGCATGTATGAGGTGTAAGACTCGTTATTCAGCGATGGCTTGACGCGCTCTGCGTCCTCCTCGGTGATGCCGAGACGGCCCATGTAGCCGCGGTGAATGTTCATCTCGCCGCCGAGAATATTCGCCACCGAGGTTGCGAACACGCGCATGATCTCGGGATCACGGGACTTGACAACGCCCTGCGCGAATACCTTTGCGTAATCAAATAGATAAACATAATCCTGCAGAAGATAAAAACGAAATTTTTGAATGTCGAGGCTGCCGTCGGCAATACCGTGGACAAACGGATGGTTCAGATAGCCTTCCCAGATGTCCTGCGTTGCGGCAAGCAGTCTTTCGGTGGTTTTGTTGTTCAAGGTGGTACCCCCAATGAAAGTATGTTGATGATTTCCCTAAGACTGACGGCAAAATTCTGCCGGCAGCACTTTTCCTGCTTACAGAATCTGCAAACAGAGGTTCGGCGTTAGCTCGTCCGCGTTCAGCAGACTTACCGCGTCGATCAGGCGCGTACGAAAGGAAGCGGTGCCCTCCATCTCTTTACGCACACGCGCCTCGGCTGTTTCTCCGCAATGCTTCATCACCTCCGATGCCGTGACTACGGCTTCTAACAATATATCTGGATTCGCACCGCAGTACACGCCGGTCAGCGAGGTGAGCATACAGCCTGCGCCGGTGATCCGCCGCAGATACGCACTGCCGCCGCGCACCACTGCGGTACGGGTTCCATCGGTAATTACATCCATCGCGCCGGTGAGCATGACAACAGCTCCGGTCCGGCGGCTGAACGACCGCAGCCACGCTGCGGATTCCTGTAAATTGTCCTCGGTCACGCTGTCGAGCGCACTGGCTTCCACGCCGGTTTCCTGCTCGGCTCCTGCGGCGAGCGCCCGCACCTCGGATGCATTGCCGCGAATGACCGAAACAAGGTTTTCACACAGCAGACGGGCGCACATTTCACGCCGGAGCGTGCTGGCACCGGCGGCTACCGGATCGAGCACGACCGGATTGCCGTTTCGCCTGGCAATCTTGGCTGCACGCAGCATGGCCTCCTGTGCGCGGACAGCGCCCATGTTGATTACAAGCGCCTGTGCGTGCGAGGTAATCTCCTCGACCTCACGCTCATCCTGCGCCATAATGGCCGTGCCGCCTGCCGCAAGGATGATATTCGCGCAGTCGTTGATGGTAACATTATTGGTGATGGAATGCACCATCGGTGTGCGGTTCTGCGTGTTTTCGAGAACGGCTTTAATAGTGTCGATCAACGCTTAGCACCTTCCAGTGCGCTGAGAACATGCGTGCGCTTGAGGGCGCTCAGCACCAGAACAGAAATCGCCGCACCCACCGCAGTGGACACGAGGAAGGACGGCACAAAGGTGAACAGAGCTGCTTTGGTATTGCCCATCACGAATGCGGCAATCGGGTAGGAAGCCAGACCGCCGAGAATGCCGGTGCCGAATACCTCACCAACGTAAGCGACCGGCAGCTTCGGGCAGGCCTTGTAGGCCAGACCGCACAGCAGCGCACCGATCATCGAGCCGGGGAACGCCAGCAGACTTCCCAAGCCGAGCACATTGCGAATCAGTGCTGCTGCAAAGCCCATGCCAAGTGCGTACCACGGTCCAAGCAGAACAGCGCCGAGCACATTCACCATGTGCTGCACCGGCGAGCACTTCGCGCCAAGCACCGGAATGGAAAACAGGCTGCCAACGACCGCTACCGCGACCAGAACACCTGCGATTGTCAGTTTACGGATAGAACTTTTCTTCATTTTCAATTACTCCTCCGAAAAAATACGGCAAAAATGGCCCAGCGGACCGCAGCCATGTCCCAGACCGGGCGCATGGCGGATGGCATCGGTGACATACTCCTTAGCCAGCTTCACCGCCTCGGGTACACTGTGGCCGAGCGCCAGATTGGATGCGATCGCAGAGGACAGCGTGCAGCCCGTGCCATGCGTGCTGGTGGTGTCGATCTGCTCAATCTCAATGCGGTGACAGGTCTCGCCGTCAAACAGTACGTCCACCGCACCCGCGATGTTCTTGCCGCCCTTGACGAGCACGTTTCTGCAGCCCTTGGCATAGATGCGACGTGCCGCCTCCTCCATGTCCTCCGGCGTGCGGATTTCCATATCTGCCAGATACTGCGCCTCCGGTACGTTCGGTGTCAGCACCTCGGCAAACGGCAGCACGGTCTCAATAAGTGCGCCGACAGACGCCGGATCCATCAGCGGATCACCGTTTTTGGCGAACATCACCGGATCAATCACAATGTGCGCCGGCTTGTACTGTGCCAGCTTGCCGGCTACCGCCTTCATGCACTCCGGCGAGGACAGCATGCCGATTTTAACCGCATCCGGCACGATGTCTTCAAATACCGCGTCAATCTGCTCCTCGATCATCCGGGGACTGATGTCCTGAATATCGATCACGCGTGCGGTGTTTTCCGCTACGACTGATACAATAACGCTCATGCCGAACACGCCGTGTGCCGCCATGGTTTTCAGATCGGCCTGTACACCTGCACCGCCGGAGCAGTCCGAACCGGCAATGGTAAGCACTGTTTTCATTTCTATTCCCTCCAATTTTATCATCGCTGCCGGGAAAATAAAAAAACGCCTCGTTTTCACCCTGCGGCAAAACCGAAGCACTCAATCCCAGCAATGCGACAGCTTCCCTACAATGGCATTAACCAACAGGTTCAAAAGGTTGGGTTTCTCGCCCTCTCAGCCGCTCATCACAGCACCCTTGCTTGTCTTTTATATAATATCAGTATAAGCCGTGTAAAATGCATTTGTCAAGTATAGAATCTTGCTGTATCTGATACGCCGTTAAAAAATAAACAAATTTTTATTTATCAATACTGCCGGATTTGCAGGTGTTGCCAAAATTGCACTTTTCGTCTCCTGTCCGGTTGACAAACGGCAAAAAGAGGTCTATCATACGAATCGTTCAGTAGCCAAATGCTTTGAACAGGACATGACGTATCCGTATCACCGCTCACAGAAAGCCGTCGGTCGTGCAAGACGGCAGCAAGGCACGGGTTCGCTATCCCCTGCGAGCAGCTTCGATCAAAGGCAATGCCGAGTAGTCGAGGCCGGATATCCACCGTTAACAGGAAAAGCCCTCCGGAAGAATGCGGTACCGGGCGGCAATGAGAGGTCGGCAGCGTACTGTCGGCAAGCAAAGTGGTAACGCGGAAGTAAATACAGCAATGTATATGCCTTCGTCTTTGCAGGATCATCTTCGTGATCCTCCTGCATGGACGAAGGCTTTTTTGCGTACCTTTGGCTGCGGAATCGCAAATCATTTCAAGAAAGAGACGAAAAAACATGAACACACTTGTAATTGTGCTGATCGCGGCTGTTGTTCTGTTCGGCGCGTACGTTTTCTACGGACGCTGGCTGGCGAACAAATGGGGTATCGACCCGAAAGCCAAGACGCCTGCCGTTGAATTTAATGACGGCAAGGACTTTGTGCCGACCAACGGCTGGACGGTATTCAGTCACCAGTTCTCCTCAATCGCGGGCGCAGGCCCTGTAATCGGTGCAATTCAAGCTGCGGCGTTCGGCTGGCTGCCGGTACTGTTGTGGGTGCTGATCGGCGGCGTATTCTTCGGCGCGGTAGCCGACTTCGGCGCGCTGTACGCTTCGGTTAAGAACAAGGGCAAGTCGATGGGTATGCTGATTGAGAAGTACATCGGCAAAACCGGCCGCAAGCTGTTCCTGATTTTCTCGTGGATCTTCTGCTGCATCGTTGTTGCGGCATTCGCAGATATGGTTGCGGGCACATTCAACGCCTACACTGTCACTGACGCAGGCGTTACCGAGCTGGCTGCTGCCGCAACCACCAACGGTGCGGCAGGCATGATCTCCATCATGTTTATGGTATTCGCGGTTGTGCTCGGCCTTATCCAGAAAAAGTTTAACCTGACCGGCTGGAAAGAAGCAGTTGTCGGCATTGTGTGCATCGTTGCCTCCTTTGCAATCGGCATGAACTGCCCGCTTATCTTCGGCAAGGCAGCATGGAGCTATATCACCTTCGTTTATATCTTCTTCGCCGCTGTCCTTCCGATGTGGCTGCTCAAGCAGCCGCGCGACTACATGACCACCTTCATGTTCATCTGCATGATCGCAGGCGCAGTCGTCGGTCTGGTTGTTGCACATCCGACTATGAACCTGCCGGTATTCACCGGTTTTACCAATGAGAAGCTCGGCACGATGTTCCCGATCCTGTTTGTAACCGTTGCATGCGGTGCGGTTTCCGGTTTCCACAGTCTGGTTTCCTCGGGTACGTCCTCCAAGACCATCGAGAACGAAAAGGACATGCCCAAGGTTGGCTATGGCGCAATGGTGCTGGAAAGCCTGCTGGCTGTTCTGGCACTGTGTGTTGCCGGTGCTGCTGCAGCAGCTGACGGTACGCCGGCAGCGGGCACGCCGTTCCAGGTATTCAGCAGCGGTGTCGCAGGCTTCTTCGAGATGTTCGGCGTTCCGGTTTATGTTGCTACTGCATTTATGACCATGTGCGTTTCTGCACTGGCGCTGACCAGTCTGGACGCGGTTGCGCGTATCGGCCGCATGAGTTTTCAGGAGCTGTTCTCCATCGATGACATGGAGCATGCCGAGGGCTGGCGCAAGCTGTTTTGCAACGTATATTTCTCCACGATTATCACGCTGGCATTTGGCTTTCTGCTTACCAAGATCGGCTACGCCAATATCTGGCCGCTGTTCGGTTCTGCCAACCAGCTGCTGAGCGCTCTGGTGCTTATCACGCTCTGCGTATTCCTCAAGGTTACCGGCCGCAGCAACAAGATGATCTTCCCGCCGCTGGTCATCATGCTGTGTGTTACCTTCACCGCGCTGGTGCAGCGTTTCCTTGCTATGGTAAAGGCGATCTCTGCTGCCGCCTCAACGGCTATTCCGGCCGGTGAGACCACTTGGGGAGCGGTATTCATCGCAAACGGTCTGCAGCTTATCCTTGCGGTACTGCTGATCGTACTCGGTCTGACGATCGTTATCCACTCGTTCAAGAGCTATGCCAAGAGCGAGAGAAACAGTGAGAACGCGTAAAGCCGATTCTCCATATAACAAAAACGGCTTCGAAAAACCGAAGCCGCGAGACTATCGAAAAACCCGGTTGCAGCCTAATCGCAACCGGGTTTCTTGATAGGAAAAATTCACGGAGTAATTACGGATTACTCATTCCTGATTATTCTTAAGGCAACACCGCACAATTAAAGCTGCTCGCGGATCAGTTCGCCCATCTCGGAGGTGGACAGTACCTTCTCACCCTTTGCGGCGATGTCCGCGGTGCGGTGACCTGCGTTGAGGACATTCTCAACAGCGGTTTCGATGGCGTCTGCCTCATCCTTCAGACCGAAGGAGTAGCGCAGCATCATCGCGCAGGACAGGATGGTAGCAATCGGGTTTGCAATGCCCTTGCCCGCGATGTCCGGCGCGGAGCCGTGGATAGGCTCGTACATACCCTTGCCGCTCTCGTTCATGGAGGCGGACGGCAGCATACCGATGGAGCCGGTGATCATGGAAGCCTCATCGGACAGAATATCGCCGAACAGGTTGCCGGTTACGATAACATCGAACTGACCCGGATTGCGGACAAGCTGCATCGCGCAGTTGTCAACGTACATATCCGTGTACTCGACCTCCGGGTACTCGTCCTTGATGCGGTGCATGGTTTCGCGCCATACGCGGCTGGTTTCGAGCACGTTTGCCTTGTCTACCGAGCAGACCTTCTTATTGCGCTTCATCGCCATCTCAAAAGCACGGCGGCCGATGCGCTCTACCTCATATACCGAGTAGTTCATGTCGTCCGCGCCGGTTTCACCCCAGCCCTTGTCGCTCTCGCGGCGGTAGTGCTTGCCGAAGTAAACGTCGCCGGTCAGCTCACGGCAAACGAGAATGTCGAAGCCGTCACCAATAATCTCAGGCTTGATCGGGCACGCATCCGCAAGTGCCTTGTGCATCTGCGCCGGGCGCAGGTTGACGAACAGACCCAGTGCGGCGCGCAGACCGAGCAGTGCCTTCTCCGGACGCTTTGCACTCGGCACATCGTCCCACTTCGGACCGCCGACTGCACCGAGCAGAACGGAATCCGCATTCTTGCAGATCTCGATGGTCTCATCGGTCAGCGGGATGCCATTCTTGTCGATCGAGCAGCCGCCTGCGAGGACCTCCTGAAAACCAAACTTGTGGCCAAACTTCTCGCCGACCTTATCGAGCACGAGCATAGCCTCGGATACGATTTCCGGGCCGATGCCGTCACCCTTGACAACAGCAATATTGTATTCCATGGGATTACGCCTCTCTCTCCTTGAGCGACTTGAGCAGGCCGCCCGCCTTGATGATGTTCTGGATAAACGGCGGGAATGCAGATGCCTGCCAGCTCTCGCCCTTGGTAACGTCGGTAATCACGCCGGTGTCGAAGTTGACCTCTACCTCGTCGCCTGCATCAATGCCGTTCGCCGCTGCCTCGCACTCGAGGATGGGCAGGCCGATGTTGATGGCGTTGCGGTAGAATATACGCGCGAACGAGGACGCGATAACGCAGGAAACGCCGTTCTCGCGGAGAACAAGCGGTGCGTGCTCACGGGAAGAACCGCAGCCGAAGTTGCGGGTCGCAACAACGATATCGCCCGGGTGCATATTCTTTACGAAATCCGCGTCGATGTCCTCCATTGCGTGGGTGGACAGCTCCTTCGGATCTGCGATATTTAGATAACGTGCGGGGATGATAACATCGGTATCGACATTATCGCCGTACTTGAAAACCTTGCCTTTTGCGTTCATGGTATGTGTTTCCTCCCTTACTTCAGGTCGTCCGGTGCGCAGATATAGCCTGCTACCGCACTTGCGGCAGCGACGGCCGGGCTTGCCAGATAAATTTCCGAGGTGATATGACCCATACGGCCGACAAAGTTGCGGTTGGTGGTGGAAACCGCCTTCTCGCCGTGCGCCAGGATACCCATATGACCGCCGAGGCACGGGCCGCAGGTCGGCGTGGAAACGATAGCGCCAGCCTGAATGAAGATTTTGGTCAGGCCCTCCTCGATGCACTGCAGGTAAACCTCCTGTGTCGCCGGGATGATGATGGTGCGCACATTCGGATTTACCTTGCGGCCCTTGAGAATTTCGGCTGCAACGCGCATATCGTCGATGCGGCCGTTGGTGCATGAACCGATGACCGACTGCTGAACCTCAATATGACCGAGGTCGTCAATGGTCTTGGTGTTCTCCGGCAGATGCGGGCATGCGATGGTCGGACGAAGTGCAGACAGGTCGATTTCGATAGTCTGCTCGTACTCTGCGTCAGCGTCGGCCTCAAATGCGGTAACCTCGCGGTTTACGCGGCCCTTGATGTAGTCCATCGTCTTGCTGTCCACCGGGAAAATGCCGTTCTTCGCACCGGCCTCGATCGCCATGTTGCAGATGGTGAAGCGGTCGTCCATGGACAGCGCGTGTGCGCCCTCGCCAACGAACTCCATCGACTTGTACAAAGCGCCGTCCACACCGATCTTGCCGATGATGTGCAGGATAACGTCCTTGCCGGATACCCACGGGTTCAGCTTGCCCTTGAGCACGAACTTGATCGCGCTCGGCACCTTAAACCACGCCTTGCCGGTCGCCATGCCTGCGGCGAGATCGGTAGAACCAACGCCGGTCGAGAATGCGCCCAGTGCGCCGTAGGTGCAGGTGTGGCTGTCCGCGCCGATGATGAGTTCACCGGGAGCGGTCAGACCTTTTTCCGGCAACAGCGCGTGCTCGATGCCCATTGCGCCAACATCGAAAAAGTTGACGATATTGTACTTCTTGGAGAACTCGCGGCACTCGAGGCACTGCTCAGCGGACTTAATATCCTTGTTCGGTGCAAAATGGTCCATTACGAGCGCGATCTTAGTGTTGTCGAACACCTTGTCGAAGCCCGCCTTCTCCATCTCTCGGATGGCAACCGGACCGGTGATATCGTTTGCCAGCGTGAGATCTACGTTTGCCTCGATCAGCTGACCTGCCGTTACGCTTTCCAAACCCGCATGCTTTGCGAGGATCTTCTGCGTCATTGTCATACCCATAACAGCGTTCCTCCTGCTGAATTAGTCGTTAAAATACTTGTTGATGCCGTTGATGTACGCCTTGATGGATGCTTCCATAACGTCAACCGATACGCCGCGGCCGGTAACAACCTCGTTGCTGCCGTCTACGCGGATCTTGACGATAGCCTCGCTCTGTGCGTCCTCGCCGTCGGTCAGTGCGCGCAGCGAGTAGTCCTCCAGAACGATTTCCTTGCCGATGATCTTGTCGATCGCATGGAACGATGCGTTGATCGGGCCATCGGAAGCGGCAGCGCGCTCGAACATCTCGTCGCCCTTCTTGACGCGGATAACAGCGGTAGAGGTAATGGTGTTGCCAGAGTTGATGACAAAGCGGTCGAGCGTATAGCGCTCCTCGCCGGAAACCGGAACAGCACCGATCAGACCCTCGAGGTCGCGGTCCTTGATGACCTTCTTCTTGTCAGCCAGAATCTTGAACTTCTCGAATGCCTTCTCGAGCTTCTCGTGATCGAGCGTGTAGCCCAGCTCATGCAGGCGCTCCTCGAACGCATGGCGGCCGGAATGCTTGCCGAGCACGATGGCGTTCTTCGGGATGCCGACGGATTCCGGAGTCATGATCTCATAGGTTTCCTTGTTGGCCATCACGCCGTGCTGGTGGATGCCTGCCTCGTGTGCGAACGCATTTGCACCGATGATCGGCTTGGTCGGTGCAACAGCAACGCCGGTAATGGTCTGGATCATGCGGCTTGCGCGGTAGATCTGGGTGGTTTCGATGTTGCAGCCGATGCCGAAGTGGTCGGCACGGGTCTTGAGCGCCATAACGCACTCCTCCATCGAGGCGTTGCCGGCGCGCTCGCCGATGCCGTTGATGGTGCACTCGATCTGGTCAATACCGGCCTCAACGCCTGCCAGCGAGTTGGCAACGGCCATGCCAAGGTCGTTGTGCATGTGGCAGGACAGGATTATGTTCTCGATGCCCTCGGTGTGCTCACGCAGGTACTTGATGCGGGAGGCGTACTCCTGCGGGATCATGTAGCCGACGGTATCCGGAATGTTGATGGTAGTAGCACCGGCCTTGATGGCGGTTTCAACGACGCGGCACAGGAAGTCGAGGTCGGTGCGGGTTGCGTCCTCAGCGGAGAACTCGATGTCCGAGCAGAACTTCTTGGCGAAGGCCACGTTATGTGCTACGGATTCCAACACCTCGTCCGGCGTCATCTTCAGCTTGTACTCCATGTGTACCGGACTGGTTGCCAGGAAGGTGTGAATGCGGGCAGACTCTGCACGGCGAATGGAGTTCCATGCCGCCTCGATGTCCTGCTCACGGCAGCGTGCCAGCGAGCAGATGGTAGCGCCGCGCACGGTATCAGCGATTGCTGCGATAGCAGCAGCATCGCCGGGAGAAGCAGCCGCAAAGCCTGCTTCAATGATATCAACCTTGAGGGCTTCGAGCTGCTTTGCAACCTCGATCTTCTCATTCAGGTTCATGCTGCAGCCGGGAGACTGCTCACCGTCACGCAGCGTCGTATCAAAAATCTTAACTGTTCTTCCCATGGTATCTTGTCCTCTCCTATTCAGAATTTTACCGGGCTTACAGGGACAAAAAAAGCTTCGTCCCTTAATCCAATCATTAAGAGACGAAGCGAAAGCTCCGCGGTACCACTCTTGTTGCCGCAGTATGGTGCGACCACTCTATGCACATCTGACAATGCGCTCCCCTGTAACGGTGGGTATCCGTTCCCTCCTACCGGTCCGAAGGACTTTCAGCGGACAGCTCCCGGGCGAGTTTCACTGCTTCCTGACGCTGCCTTACACCAACCGGCAACTCTCTGCGGACAGGGGTGACAATTACTTTACCCGTTCATCACCTTTATCAATATGTTTTATATTAGACCTCTGAGCCACTGTTGTCAAGACTTTTTTTACTTGAGACTGCGACGGCCGGCCTTGCTGCACCGTAAACAGATTTGACAAACCTTCCCCGATATAGTAAAATAACATTGTATACAGGAAAACGCTGTTTTCCTGAGCACATCTGTTAAAAGCAGTGAAGAGAAGAGTACGCAGTGAGGTACGTCAAAGCGAGTTCCGGGCGGTGAAAGCGGAGCGCAGAGGGCACTGCCGAACATGGTCTTGGAGCTTCGCACCGAACCTACTTTATAATAGTAGGCAAGGCTGCGGCGGCAAGGTCCTGCCGTTATCGAGGACGATGGGTAGCATCCTACCCGCTGAGGCGCCTTTCCGCGAGGAAGGCGTAAAGCAAGGTGGTAACACGGAAGGTTTGTCCTCCGTCCTTGCAGTGGCAAAATACAGGCCATTGCAGGAACGGAGGATTTTTTGTTCCCTGTTCCCCGCTGTTACGCATAAAACATATTTATATATGTAAGGAGAGAATACACGAATGGACAAGAAACCCTATTATATCTCGACGGCGATCGCCTATACCTCGGCGAAGCCGCACATCGGCAACACCTACGAGATCGTGCTGGCCGACGCTATCGCACGCTACAAGCGCATGACCGGTTACGATGTTTACTTCCAGACCGGTACGGACGAGCATGGTCAGAAGATTCAGGAGAAGGCCGAGGCAGCCGGCATTACGCCGCAGCAGCACGTTGATAAGGTTGCCGGTGAGGTTAAGACCATCTGGGATCTGATGAACACCACCTATGACAAATTCATCCGCACCACCGACCCGATGCATGAGAAAAAAGTGCAGAAGATCTTCAAAAAGCTTTATGATCAGGGCGATATTTACAAGGGTGCGTACAAGGGCAAATACTGCAAGCCGTGTGAGTCCTTCTGGACCGAGAGCCAGCTGAAGGACGGCTGCTGCCCGGACTGCGGCCGCCCGTGTGTAGACGCTGAGGAGGAGGCATACTTCTTCCGCATGAGCAAGTACGCCGACCGCCTGATGAAGCACATCGAGGAGCACCCCGAGTTCATTCAGCCGGAGAGCCGCAAGAACGAGATGGTAAACAACTTCCTCAAGCCGGGACTTCAGGACCTGTGTGTTTCCCGCACCTCGTTCAGCTGGGGTATTCCGGTAGACTTTGACCCGGGCCATGTTGTTTACGTTTGGCTGGATGCGCTTACCAACTATATCACCTTCTGCGGCTACGATCCGGACGGCAACCACGATGAGCACTACAAGAAGTTCTGGCCGGCGGACGTGCACCTGATCGGCAAGGATATCATTCGCTTCCACACGATTTACTGGCCTATCTTCCTGATGGCGCTCGGCGAGCCGCTGCCCAAGCAGGTATTCGGTCATCCGTGGCTGCTGGTCGGCGACGGCAAGATGTCCAAATCGCTCGGCAACGTTATCTATGCGGACGATCTGGTTCGCCTGTTCGGTGTGGATGCCATCCGCTACTACGTTCTGCACGAGATGCCGTTCGCAAATGACGGTGTGCTCTCCTACGAGCTGATCTGCGAACGCATTAACTCTGATCTGGCAAATGTGCTCGGCAATCTGGTCAACCGCACGATTGCCATGACCAAGAAGTATTTCGGCGGCATTGTTCCGTCGCCGACCGCACCGGAAGCGCATGATGACGAACTGAAGGCAGTCGCACTCGGTCTGCCGGCAGCTGTTGAGAAGAAGATGGACACCCTGCACGTTGCAGACGCCATCGACGAGGTATTTGCACTGCTGCGCCGCTCCAACAAGTATATCGACGAGACCATGCCGTGGGCGCTCGCCAAGGACGAGAGCAAGCAGGCGCGTCTGGGCACGGTGCTGTACAACCTGCTCGAAGCGATCCGCTTTGCCGCTGTTGAACTGAAGCCGTATCTGCCGGACACCGCCGACAAGATTTTCGCACAGCTGGGTGTTGAAAACAAGGGTGTCGAGAGCCTGACCTCGTTTGACGGCATGCAGCCGGGTCAGCCGGTCGGCGAAGCCTCCATCCTGTTCGAGCGCATCGACATTCCGAAGAAGCTCGCTGAGATCGAGGAGGAAAAGAAGACTGCCGAGGCAGAGCAGAAGCCTGCAGTTGAGTTCCTGCCGGATATCCCGTTTGACGATTTCTGCAAGGTCGATATGACGGTCTGCAAGGTACTCGCATGCGAGAACGTCAAGAAGAGCAGCAAGCTGCTCAAGTTCCAGCTGGATGACGGCTCGGGCACGCCGCGTCAGATTCTGTCCGGTATTGCCAAGTATTACAAGCCGGAGAAGCTGGTCGGCAAGACGGTCGTCGCCGTTACCAATCTGCCGCCGCGCAAGATGATGGGTCAGGAGTCCAACGGCATGCTGCTCTCCGCCGAAAAGGACGAAAAGCTCAACCTGCTCATGCTGGACGATAAGATTCCGGCTGGCGCTAAACTGTGCTAAAATAAACACACTTTACAACGGATTCCGCAGGGCGGGGTGCCCTCACCCCGCCGCACATAAACGGGAACACTCGGTTGCAACGGCGGGCTGAGGGCAGCCCGCCCTACGAATGGGTTAACAGATGTGTTATCCCATGTATAATTTCGCACACACTACAATCAACAATTTAGGAAGCGAAAATTATGACAAGAGGGCGAAATGCAATGTGGATCATTTATGCGCTGCTCTCTGCGGTATTTGCCGCACTGACAACGATTTTAGCCAAAATCGGCGTGGAAAACGTGGACAGCACGCTTGCTACTGCTATCCGAACCGCTGTGGTGCTTGTGATGGCATGGGGCATGGTCTTCCTGCTGGGAAAACAGGGCGGCGTAAGCGCAATCGGCGCCAAAAGCTGGGTATTCCTTACCCTGTCCGGACTGGCGACCGGTGGTTCGTGGCTGTTTTACTACAAGGCACTGCAGATGGGCGAGGCCAGCCGTGTGGCTCCGATCGACAAGCTGAGCGTTGTTATCACGATGATTCTGGCGTTTGTTGTCCTGCACGAGACCGTGACGGTCAAGGGTGTGATCGGCGGCATTCTGATTGCGGCAGGTACGCTGTTTATGATTCTGTGATTATTTTAAGCAAAAGAGTTAAGGCAATACCGCATAATTGAACAAGAGTGATTTACGAGTAAATTTTGCGTACTGACGAGGCACAGTTTTGCGGTAATACTTGATGTATT
>OGDN01001499.1_pt1 | contig 37594 bp, 30 predicted proteins | sample 1570271 | NCBI WGS metagenome assembly OGDN01 (sample SAMEA4384481, study PRJEB24528) | human gut metagenome | reverse complement strand
GAATTGTTTGTTAGCTGAATATGGCACTCCCTCAAGCACATACCCCGCAAATCCTTCATCCGGCTCAGGGACGGTTATGGTTTTTGTGACTGGTTCCTGTTTTGGAAGCCGTACCGTGACCTCGAATGTATCTCCTGCAGTCCGATGCGTATCCAGTATGTGTAAAAGTATTTTCGGACTGTTTATATCCTCTCCGTTCACAGAACAGAGCATACTACCCGCTGACAGGATACTTACGGCAGGCACACAGACGATAACAGCGCATGCCTCCTCAAAGCCTACAGCCATGGCTGCATCCTTACCGTACCATCTGACAACACCAACACCTTCCAGACGGTCCAGACCTTTTTCCGAAGCGGCTTCCATTACGTTGACCACTTCCATGTATTCAGGATACCTTTTGTATAGTACGGTGCGATCCCAACGTCCGTTCTTTGTTGCGAAGGTTATACACGGAAGCTTCCCGTCCATACACACAGTTGCATATCTGCACGTCCTGCACACTGCCTTCTCAGCCTCGTACCACAAGTTTGCAAAATCAGAAGCAGCCGGCATTACATGCTCCACAAGATTTGTCTGATCAGGAAGTTTTCTTATGTCACTGATCAGATTAAGAGAAGTCTCCAGTTCAAAATCATGCTCCGTGACCTCAGCTTTTGCTTCAAATGTTATAAATCTCCCGGCACGTACAGAGCATTTCTTCCCATCACCCGTCACAAGCTCTACTATTTCCCCGGTAGTGGATGTAGGACAGCAGAAAGGAAACCACTGTCCATTGACCAGCATAAAAACGTCCTTTATGCGCATTCCGGTCACTCCCACATCAGCGACCCGTGCAAGAAATATGCATGAATCTTCTTCCTGCCGTTTCAACCATCTTTTTTCTTTTTCTGCAATCAACTGTCTCATGCCGCTCATAAACAGCAGTATGACACTTAAAACAAGCAGAAACATGCCCAGACCAAGGAGCACGTTATAACTCTTGTCGATATTTCTCTCAACCCAATTACAAAACATTGTTCCGTTCACCACCGGTTGAACTGCCCACCAGATAAAGCCAATATTGACAGCGATCACAATACCACTATAGAGAATATATAGCAGAACTGCTTTCTTTCCTTTTGTGAATCTAATATAGCTAAATTTGTATACAGCATAAATTACAGCATGGATCAGCAAAAAGGCTAACAAGACTAACATCAAACATCTTCCAGCAAGATACAGTTTTCCTATTGGAAGATGTTTGAGAACTACCATGCACAAAGCACTTATACAACTCCCCCAATATGCCCAAACAAACGGTTTTATCAACTTACGCAGACCGGGCCTGTAAGCACATGTAAAGCCCGCCCGATCATAAACTTTGTTGGTGTTTGGTGTCAGTATCAGCCATATGACGAAGGGTAACGTCATATCCATCACGAAAGAGGATATCTCTTGTAATATAAGATTTTCAGACAAGGATCCTACTGCAGTGATGAAAGTAACTGCAACACCGGCTACAACGCCTCCAATCATTGCCAATAACATTTTTTTCTTATTTACCGCCATATTTACAAACATACTCCCTTCTTCACTTTCTGTTTATGGCATCAACTATCCTGTCGGTCTGTCTACGCATGTTTGTATCATTCATGCGCGCCGTGAGCACTGCGTTTATCCCTGCCGCAGCGTCATATGCCTTATCCTCGTCGAACATGAAAAAAAACACTGTTTTCGTCTGTCCTGCCGTCGTGGTCAGTCTCAGGACTCCTTCCTTAAACTTCAGAAACAGACCTGCAACAATAATAAGGAGCAGCGCGAATCCAACGATGCTTTCAAATGTCGGTGCTTCCTTTATCACTCTTTCTATTCCCAACATGAGGAACAGGACAGCGGCGAGAGGTCTTTGGTAATGGTAGACTGTCACTCCTTCGACAGATGCTATATGAGCCACCGAGATCCTTTCAGTGCGCACACCTGCCCACTTGTTCGGCACTGTGAGCGTCACCATGTTCTCTTCAATGCGTATCCTTCCTTTTGAACGGTTTACAAGTCCCCGTCTGAATACTATATCCTCCATAACTTTATCCTCCTTAAAACTATTTTTTCTGGCCGTTAACTTCTTTTCCATTGGGAAGCTTTCTACTCCGAAACACTGTTAGATATCTGCATGCCCTGCCTGCCTCCCTCCGTTCTCTTTCTTATCAGCCGTACCGTGATCACCGATCAGCTGAATTGTAAACGGATCTTTTTTAATAACCCTTGCTCGCTTTTGACGTAACATGATTCGAACTTTTCCGCATCGTGTCATTGGTGTTAACGGTTGGCCATCTTTGTCAACCACATATACGCAAACCATGTAGCTTCCTTTCGTATCCGGTTAATGCAGCAATTTCGCTACAGAATTTTCTTCGTTGTTAAAACTCAGTTTGTGCATTTTCAATCTCTTCTGTGTCTTCGACTGGTTTTTCTACTTTGGTTGATTCCTCAATCACATTTTTTGTCAATTCATCTTCCTCAATCGGACGTTGACATTTGGTTGAATCCATTACCAGAAGTTGAATCTGAACCACGGTTCGACCACTGCGGATCGGATCATAGGTGAATCTGAGATTGGTTTTGTTCCAGATTTCAAAGTAGGATACCTTCAAAATCTTGTCGCTGAAATGTCGGTACAGATCCATTGCCTTATTGGTGCAACCGAGAATATCTTTCAGCTCTGAAAACTCCACTTTCCAAGGCTGATCCGGTTTGTGTATCTGAAGGTATCGATACAAAATGTAAGTATATCGTTTGCTGAATGGTAAGATTTCCGATGCCGTCTGCGCCAACTGCTTCCGCATCGGCTTTGTGTAAAGCTTCAAAAGCTCCGGGGTACCCACCATGTCAATGCGGCGCATCGTCCATCGTGCCGTTTCAAACAGGTGAATGGACTTTCCTTCTCCCAACTGAATCGGCTTTGTCAGATGTTCCAGACAAGCTTCCAGGTATTCCGTCCGAACACGACTGATTCCCAGTGCATCATGTAATTCCTTTTTCTTTATCGTAACCAGATATGTTTTCTGCGCATCTGATTCAAGCTTTGCCAGATACATATGTAACAGTTTCAGTTCCAAAAGCGAAATGTCTGATTTCCAAATGGCAACCAGGACTTCTTTTGCTTCCCCGGAAATGAACAGTGCCTCCTTTGAATGTATCGGTGTCACTGGTTTTTTCTTTTTTTCTTTTACTGCGTTCTCTGCGTCTTCAATGTGTTCCATAAACTTCCTCCTTGATGTGTCTCTTTCTCCGGCTAATTGTAAATCCATCCGTCTTTTTCTTTCTCACCCGCATACGGCATTTGGGTAATCAAATACTCGGCTACCTTGCGAGGATCTTCCAGCGTAATCAGTTTTGTAATCGGCTTTTGATTAGGAGCCTGCGTCTCAACCGTAACCATCCTTCCAAGCGTCCGATTCTTTTCCAACTCCAGCACCTTGTTTAACGCTTCCTCGCTGTCAATCGGATCGCCTCCAATCGCACAAATCCGACTGCCCGCCTGAAGTGGTCCATCCGGTGTACAGAATATGATTGCACATGCCTTCTCAAACCCGATTGCCTTTGCCGCTTCGTCCTCATACCATTTGATGATCCCACCGAAGCATCCTGAGAAACTGATCTGATCCCTCAGTTTCTCCGTGACTTCATCAATCAGCTTTGGGTAGCATTTTTTAATTTCCTCTCTCGCCCAACCGCCATTTGTGTCTGATACAATGATGCAGGGAAGGCTTCGTTCTTTACAGATCATCGAATAAAGGCAGCAGTCACAATAGGTTCTCTCTGCTTTGTACCAAATATCAAGAAGCTTTTCTTTTGGAATGTCGGATGTCTCAAGCTTCTCCAGGTGCTTTAAATCATGCCCGTCTAAAAGCCCCCCGACCCAGACCTTCGTATTTTTACCCGTCCGTTCAACCGTAATGTCACCGGCTGCTTCAAACGAAACGGCATCTCCCTTACGAATCGTTCTTTTTTCTGAGTACGATCTTAAATAAAGGGTAAGAAATTCGTTTCTTTGTGCCGTCGGATACGAATACGGGAACCACACATCTTCCACTTTAACAAACACATCCCTGACAAGAAGTCTGTCCACTTTGACAGTTTCCACGATTGCCTGAAAAGTACTGTATGTGACTGTGAACTTCTCATCCGTGTTTGCCGTCCAGCTGTCCTTTTTTGCTCTTTGCAAATATTGAAAAGTCTGATACGCGCTATAGCAAAAACCTGCAATTGCAAGCACAAGCAGCACCATTCTTACATCTGCCAAAAGCCTGTTTAGTGAATTCGCTTCGTCATAGAAATTTACAATTGCACTGTCAACCATAATTGCAACTGCAAGCGTATTGGAGATCATTGCCGCTGTTAAAAGACCACTCTCCGGCTCGCTGCCGTCTTTTTTTCTTTTTATCACAGCTTTGATTAATTTCCATGTCGGAATGATCACAAGCAGAGTACATATCACAACCAGTATGTAATTTAGCAGTATGATTATCATAGTTTTCCTATCTCCTTTAAATATCATTTGACCATACCTCTTACAGCCTGACAGTTTCCTTAAATGCATTCATCCCCCTTTCCGTTTACTCCAACCGCCATAAAGCCATCAGATCGTTTTGGGAATTTCAAACGGCATTTGGTCAAACAAACACCTCGTTACCTCATTCGGATCAAGCAGACGAATCATCTTTTTGACCGGAGTCCGGCGTGCAAACTGAATTTCAACAGAAACCGCCTCGCCTGCTGTATGATACGTTTCCAAAATCCGTGACAGACTTTCCTCACTGTCTATCACTTCTTTTTCCACTGAGCAGAGCTTACATCCGGCCGGAAGTTCACCGGCCTGTATTGTGCAGCGGATGAATGCACCTGCATCCTCAAAACCAAGGATTTCTGCTGCTTCCTTTGAATACCACATAATGAGTCCTCCAAAGGCTGCAGAAGCATTCCAATCATTTTTGCTGATCTGCTCGATTGCTTCTGTATCTTTTGGATACGTTTCGCGTAATAAACTTCGATTCCACTTTCCTTCCCGCGTTGCGACAACAATGCATGGAAATTTTCGCCATCCACAAATCGTTGCATACCTGCAGGTTCTACATACAAGTGACTCGGCCTGATACCAAAGTTTTGAAAACCGCTCCAGTCTCTCTTTTGATATTTCATCGGATATGGAAGATTCCAGTTCCAGTCTGCTCATTTCATACGCCAGATGCACGTTCAGATCCCCATACGCTTTTAATAGTGGCTGAACCTCCGGCTTTTCAAACTCATATTCTTTTAACTGCGGAACTGCCGAAAACGAAATCACATCTTTCACGTGAACCTCTTTGTTTCTCAAGATTTTTCTTGGAATCAAAACTTCTACCGCTTCCTCTGCCTGTGATGTCGGATACGAATACGGGAACCACTCATCTTCCACCTTGATAAAAATATTCTTTACAAACAGTCTGCCGCTTCCAATCTCCGTCACCTCTGCCTGAAATGCACTTGAAACCATAGAAACATCTTTGATCGTCAATGCTCGTTTTTCCTTCAGATAGTCGTAACACCAGCCACCCCGATAAACGAGTTGCATCACGAATACCATGATCAGAATGACTCTTACATTCTTAAAATAAATGTTCTCAATGAATTTATGGCTTTCAAGTAAGATGGCAAATACCACAAGCATTCCAACGATACATTGCACCTGCTTATCAAAGTCAAACTCTGTCCTCTCTTTTTTGGCATCTTTTATGAGTGCCGGGGCAAGTGTCAAAAGACCACAGCCTACTCCCAAAAAGCCATCTGGTAAAACAAACCTCCAATCCATTTAAACTCCTTTCTGCCTGCCGTGTCTTTACTGTAGGCATTCCCCTATGTAGTATCACCGAAACCACCATTTGTAAGCATGTTCGCCGCGAAACGGCTCTTTGTCAAAAATGAGTTTCGTCAATTGTGATTTATCAACCAATGTAACTTTCTTTTGCAGTTTCCCCTTCGTTGGATACTCTACCGTAATGGAAAGCACATCGCCTGCTTTATGCTTTTTTAACACTGCAGACAATTGGTCGATGGTGTCAATTTCCATTCCGTCCAGAATACAAATCCTACAACCGGGCCGCACTTCGTTTCCTCTTGGAGAGAAATACACAATCACTCCGGCATCATGAAAACCAAGCTTTTTTGCCCGATGCTTCGTTTCCTGATCCAACATCATCCCAAGATAGCCGTCAAACTTTCCTGCCCTCTCCTGAATTTCAGCCAGTGTTTTCTCAATCAGCTCAGGATACTTTTTCTGTAACATCGTCCGATTCCAGTATCCGTCGCTCGTCATGATGATACATGGATTCTTTCGATACTCACATGCCACTGCAAACGGACATGCCTTGCAAACGGCCAGCTCCGCCAGGTACCAGCTCCTGATTCGATTTTCGTCAGACGCCACAGGGGCTTTGAAGTCTGTTATGACGTTTAGCATGTGATGCTGCTGCAGTTGAAATCCAATCATACTGACGTTACGCATGGCATCCGAGTCTCTCATACTTACATAAATCATCGCCAGAAATGAAATCTTATCGCCTTGTACGATGGTGATTCCTTCTTCCATCTGTTTCTTACTGAGCAACAAATCCATCAGCTTTTTCTCATTCTCAGTCGGATATGAGTAAGGAAACCAACCTGTCTGTGTTCGGATTGAGACATCTTTGATTAACAGCCGATCTTTTCTGACCTCAAAAACCTCTGCCTGAAACAGATACAGATCCCCAAAGTCTGCTTTATTGATTTCATCCGCATACTCCTTGTTTGAATTCGGACCATCCGGCGGGTTATTGCCAAATTCAATGCGATCTTTCAGCCGCATAAGTCTCCACTTTAAAAATCGGCAGCTGGCCCAAAAAAATCCAATCAACGCAACAAAGAAAATCCAAACCTGCAGTTTCATCAACAGCTCACTTTCGCAGTCATAAAACAGCAGTAACACCATGGCACCCACATTTCCGATTACAGCTCTTTTTTGCAACAGCAGCGCATACATGGAGTATCCCACCACCGGTCTGCCGTCCATTATTATTTCTTCCGGTCCCTGATCCTTAAAAAGCATCCTGCTTGTCGGAATGACTGCCGCAAGTGCACTGATCAAAATTACCAGACAATCCAGCATCAGTTTTCCATCCATCAATACCACCACCTATAGCCATATCTGCTTATAAACGGGTTCTTGTCCAAAAGCAGTTTTTTGACCTGCTTATCATCAAGCAGTGTGATCTCTCTTTGCAGCCTTTTTACATTGCATTTGACAGTAACCGAAACCACATCTCCTGCCTTATGATTCTTCAAAATTTCAGTGATGCAATTAAGATCAGTAATCTCTTTTCCGTCAATCGAACAGATCCGGCTGCCTGCCGGTATCACACTTCCCTGCAATGTATAGATGACAACCGCCCCCTTGTTATTGATTCCCTGCTCGTATGCGTCTTTTCCCGTCAGCCATTCAATCTTCATTCCGAGGTGACATTTTGATCCGGCAGTCAGTTTGTTTGGCATGTCGGTAAGCATATCCTCTATCAACTCCGGATGCTGTTTTTGTACCAGTGTACGGTTCCAACCGCCATCACCTTTCATCATGATACACGGCTTTTCCCGTCCTTTGCAGGACTTTATAAATGGACACGCGTTGCAAACTGCCAGTTCTGCCAGATACCAGGATTTTTTTAATTGTTCATAAGAAACGTCCGACCACTCAAAATCAGATATCTGCTGCAACACATCGACCTGCTTTAAGTGGAACTTTGGCAGACCCACTTTTTGGGTTTCTTCTGCATCCGGCTGGATCATTGCATCAAACCAAATCTTATCTCCTTTTTTTGCAACCGGGCTGTTCTCTTCCTGCTGTTTTAAGCTTAAAATCAACTCCACCGGATTTTTGGTATCCATAGTCGGACAGCTGAATGGAAACCAGATACGTTCCGGTTCCAAAGGAGAAACCATATCTCCACCATCCGTTTCGCTTGAGATATGGTTCATTAACAACATGGAGACATTGTTAATCAGCAGCCTGTCTTCCTTCACTTCAACGACATCTGCCTGAAATCCATACATATCGCAGGTTCCTTTTCTCTGATAGTCCGGTAAATTTTTTTGAGTTGTCTGTTCGTTAGCTTTCCACAGACAGTAACCCAATACCACCACAATCATGATACTCACCAGGATATTCAAATCCATCGCACAATTCAATGTCATATACCATATATCCATCTTTTCTCCTCTCATTTCTGCAAAATTTGAATCCATTTGCAGGTACCGTTCTCCTTTACAATCAGGCAACCGGAGTTTGTCATGGAAAGCACTTCATCAAAGGTTGGCTCAATGACAAATTCAAGGCTTGTATCAATCACACCCCATTTGCCATTCTTTTTGACAGCTGCCAGTTCTCCACAAAAAGACTTTGCATCTTCAAAGGAAAACTCCCTCAGTTCGCTGCCAAGAAATGTTACAAATCCCCATTTGCCATTCTTTTTCACGGCTGCATAACCGTAGCCATCTGCAAATGGCTTAACATCCTCATAGATGGCAAAGGCTACAAAAGACGCGTTCTCACCGAGCATCGCCCATTTCTCGCCTTCTTTGACAAAAACGGTTTTCTGTGCCGAGCAGATGCCAAACTCATTTCGGGCAATATCGTCGTAACAATATTCCGTCAGCTCTTTCAAGTTCGAATCCACAAGCGCCCATTTACCGTCCTTTTGTACTGCGCCCATACCGTTGTAGATCGGGCCTGTGTAGTTCCACAAAAAATCGCTGTGGTGCGACTGCCTATCTAGGTAGCCATAGGTTCCCTTGACGGAAACTGGGGCCGCTCCTTGTGAAAAGATTCCAAGGTTTTCATAAGTGCTGTCAACAGCCAAGGAAGGATCGCCTTGTAAGTTAATGTAGTATTCCACATCCCCCACTCGAATCGGAGCATAACTTCCAGTTTCGTCAAACACGCCAATTTGATCATAGATCGGATCAATCACTATCTGACCTGCCTCATTGACTAAACCAAACTTTCTATCCCGCTCAATAACTGCATAGCCATTCCAAAAGTCTGTGGCAGAGGAAATGGAAAGATCAGTTTCCTCGTAGTTTGCTGCACTTTCTGCATTCTGAGATACATCATTCGTCTGCCACGTCTCAGAACCTTTTGAATCGCTCTGTAATGCATCCTGTGAGGTGGAAGCCTCTGCCGTATACTTTCTTCCAGAGTTTTCCTTCCAGACCTCTTGCAGCACCTCCTGTGGGTTCTCTCCCTCCTGTGATACTGCCTCACTTGATGTTGTAGGATACATCTCAACCTGTATAGAAAGGCATCCGTTCGCAATCATGCAGAACGAAAGTCCCAGTCCAAATAAGCTTATTTTCATCTCTTCCCTCCTCTGCCGTCTGCTTTTTGTCTATTACATTTTGTTTTTCAACTCTTTGTTGTTTCAATCTTCTGAAACACTTCAAGACCAACCTCAATCAACTGCTCTTTTCCAAACAGTTCCACGCTGACCCACGCCCTGCGCTTATGTCGGTCAATCTTTTTGATCTGAGATTCCCTTCCCTTTAACGGGCCGGATAGAATCGTCAGTTTCTGATCGACAATAATTCCCTTCGATATCTCAAGGATACCGTCTTTGGCAAGTGAAAACAGTCTCATATCCTGCTCGCTTAAAAGAATCAGCTCATCGTTTTTTGCAAGCATATGATTTTTCTTGCACTGCTCGCTCAGCTTTTGGGGATCATCCGAGGCCAGAAATAAATATCCCGGTAAAAGCTTTTTTGTCTGCAGATGCCATTCTCCGGCATAGTGCATAATTTCCTGCTTTAACGGAAGAAAACATTTCGAAAGAAGTGCTTTATTGTCAATATGACGCTCACACGCTCTTTGCATCTGCTCTTCTCTACCTGTTCCTGTTATCATCGCACACCACATAGAAGCTTCCTCCTATCAAATAAAACTTATCCTTATCCTATTTCAAAGCCTTAAAAAAATCATCAAAACGAGTCTTGATTTCACGCCACAAAGCCACCACTACACAAATGACGACACAAATAACAATGAAAGCTACGATTGATAGTGAAACCCATATACATATTGCTTCAATGATACAACACAATAGCACAAGCAATTCCAATGTCACTAGCAGGATCGGATTGGTATGTGCTAAAAAATCGGCTATCGGCTCCATTGCCTTTTCCGATATTCTTAATATTAGTGCTGTTATTACCACGAGTAACAAATATCGTACAAAGAATCGAAAGTACCGTTTCTTGTATTGTTTTTGCACAATAAAGCTTGTAACAAGATTTCCAACCATCCCAAAATTGAAAAAGATCTGTAATCCCCATAAAGAAGCAATTAAAAGTTCCAGCATTTTCTCTGTAGTAAACAACTATCCACACCCCTTCGTATTTTGTTTCTTGTCAGCATCTCCTGCCTTTTCCTGTTATCATCACAGCTTCCTCCTATCAAATGAATCTTAGATACAATACCAAGGTGTACCACCTCTTAATGTCTCCCACATCTGCATTGCGGCTAAGACCACCTTATCCATGTCGTAGTACTTGTATGCTCCGAGGCGGCCACCAAAGACGATTTTTTGGCTTCCAAGCGCCTTGTACTTCTCATACAGTGCTTGATTCTTTGTATCATTGACTGGATAGTACGGCTCCATGCCCTCTTTCCAGTCGGTGGAATACTCTCTTGAAATCACGGTCTTTGGCAGATCCCCATATTGATTTTCATACTCAAAGTGCTTATGTTCAATCACTCTGGTAAATGGTGTCTCTCTGTCGGTGTAGTTGACCACTGCCACGCCCTGATAATTATCCGTATTTAAGATTTCTGTTTCAAAGCGAACCGTGCGATATTCAAGCTTTCCATAGCAGTAATCAAAGTATTCGTCAATCGCACCTGTGTAGATTACCTTGTCTGCCATGGATTCCCACTTTTCTTTTTCTGTAAGGAAATCTGTGTTAAGCAGAATGTCAGCCCCATCAAGCAACGCTTCGATCAATTTGTTGTAGCCGCCGATTGGATTTCCCTGATAGCGGTCATTGAAGTAATTGTTATCATAGGTAAATCTCACTGGAAGTCGTTTGATGATAAATGCCGGAAGCTCTTTGCAATCACGACCCCATTGTTTTTCGGTATAGCCCTTGACCAGCTTTTCATAAATATCTCTTCCTACAAGGGCGATTGCCTGTTCCTCTAGGTTTTTTGGCTCTCCTTTGATCTCGGATCGTTGTTTTTCAATGATTTCCTTCGCTTGTTGTGGTGTGCGGATACCCCACATGCGGCTAAAGGTATTCATGTTGATTGGCATGTTATAAATTTCACCCTTATAGTTTGCAATCGGGCTGTTGGTGTAGCGATTAAATTCCACAAAGGAATTAACAAACTCCCATACCTTTTTATTGTTGGTATGGAAAATATGCGCTCCGTACTTATGGACGTTAATGCCCTCAATGTTCTCACAGTACACATTTCCTCCGATGTGATTTCGTCTTTCCAGGACTAAGCAGGTCTTTCCATGCTGCATTGCGTGATATGCAAAAACCGCTGAATAAAGTCCTGCTCCTACAAGCAAGTAGTCGTAATGGTTTCTTCCCATTTTTGTCCTCCTATTTTTTCTAATTTGTTATCCTAATTTCCAAAACACCGCCTCGGCAACCAGGCACATCGCAAGTGCCATTACAAGGATCAACAGTAAAAATCCCAGTTGATCACAGGTCCCGTGCAGTCTGTTTAATGCTTCCTCCACGTCATACGCTCCGATGTTTTTGTCTGCATCCTTATCGCCTGCTCTTGACTGCAACTTTTTTAAATACAAGATGCGATATACAATCCCTGCTAGACCTATTCCTACAATCAACAGGCGAAGAAGCCAGACCAACATCTGAAACAGTTTAAAATGTTGCATATCAATTTCTCTCCTTCAAACAAACTTGAATTGTCTTACTGCATCCTTACAAGATATTGGTGACCGTATCGGATACCATCAGCCATGCAGTCCACACAATCAAAAGTCCACCTGCCAGTCGGTAAGAAAAATGAAACAAAACAAACTTTTTTCTCTCGGCCTTTCTCATTGATACGGAATGATAATCATTCCAAAGATACAGAATGACATACAAAATTATGATGATGAATGCTGCCACAAAAATCCAATTTGCTGCATTCAACCTTCCAATCAGCTCTCGAATCGGATTCGCCGAAACCAGTGCCACGACATCCAAAGCAGTTAATGCAAGTGTCTTTCGATACATTCTCTTCCAAAACCGTCTTTTCGCCCACTGGTTTGAAATCAAAGCCAGTGCGGAACAGATCGCACACCATACAAGGCAGATCACAAGCATGATCACCAAAGACGGATTGGCGTTTGCCAAAAATGCGGCTATCGGTACTCTTTTTTGTTCCGGCATCTTCCAAAGCATTGCTGCTGTAACGCCTAAAAGCAGGTATCGCACACCGGATCTGATAAAACTATCGTGGAATTGCTTTGGAACCATATGCGATATTATGACGCTTCCGATTGCACCGAAGCCCGCAAAGAACGCGGTAGCCATCAAAAATGCAAACAACCATTCAAGCATCTGTGCTGTAGTAAACATAGTAAAACTCCCTTTTTTCTTTTCTCTTGCAAAGCATCCCCTTTTTGCAGAGGCAGCCTTGCAAGGTTTGTATAGCAATTGTCTGTATGTTTCTTTGCTTAATTCGTGATCTTACTCTTCTGGAGCAGGAACGGAAACCGAATGGAATGCAGAGGCTGACTCTTTTGCCTGCTGTACAATAGCGGGATCAATCCAGTTCTTGTCGAATCCGATCTGATACCTTTTTACAGTTTCTGGTAAAATGCCCCTTGACTGCAAAAATGACACTGCCATCGGCTCATCCATACGAAACGCGCATAGTCGGTAATACTCGGTATAATCTTGTGATATCACAAAAAACACTTCCTTTCTGCCCGAAACCGTGATATACTAATTAAGTCGGGCGGCTTATTAGTTGTCCGTGTCTACACTGGCGATTGCATTCCCCCTAAAAAATGCAATCGCCCTTTTCTTTTTGGTTACAGATTACTCAGTACCAGTCCAATTCCAAACAGAAGCATTGACGCACCCAAAAACCAAAGGCTGAAGTGTAGCCACTTGTGATTGGCCCGCCCTGTGTTTGCCTTTTTTTGTAACTTATAGATACAAAAAATTGCTACGCCAAACAGGATGCTTGCCAAACTTGAAATGCCTCCACTGACCAGATAAATCGTCTCATATCCAAGGTCTCTTTGAGGCATTTTTATTGTTCCTGTTTGTACTACTCGTAATAGAACGGATAGAGCATAGATGATTACACAAAGAAAAACCCCGCCCCGAAACCTTGATTTGCGACCATTTAGATCGCCTTTTTGTTCGACTAGAAACGTGGCCGGCAGGAAAAAAAGGACTCCAACCAGTGCCAACAGTTCAATCGAAAACAATACTTTGCTTAAAACCATCGCTCACTCTCTTTCTTTTTTTTGCTGTCAGTATTCAATCAAAATTGATGCCATCAGATCAAGGATCAATATGCTTGCAAAAAGCAGAAACAGAAACTTTGCAATGGAGCGAATCTTCGGATTTTTGATGCATCCAAAAACCAAAGAGCTACAAATGATTCCTTCGAAAGCACCTAAGCCAACCAGACGGCAAAGTTTTTGTAATATCAATCCGCCCTCTGTCAGCTCCCTTCGGACTCCACATACCATCAGTACGATGGATACAATCACGGCAACGCAGCCGCCATTTAAAAATCCGATTGCAACCGCACTCTGTTTTTGTTTTCGGATTTTCAACTGCCACAGCGTCCAACCTCCAAAAAACAGGATGCTGCAATATGCCACCACAGCGATATACTTTAAAATTATTGTAAGACTCATTGCATCTTCTCACCTCCTATGCGTATTTTCCGTCTGCGAAAAGCTTGACTGACAGAAACTTCTTAAAACCAGATATAGCAGAACTGATACAACCGGAACATTAAGACCAAACAACTATTTAACACTATGCTCAAAAGCTCAACCATAACGATTCCAAACTGATAAAGCATAGACACCACCTTCCACGCATCCTCAAACAATACCAACGCCAATCGCAACGACACTAAACACAGCACCTACCCAAAAGCGCTGTTCGAGGTCCGATTTGGCAGCTTCTCGTTGCTTGTCGCTTTTGGCATTGAGGTATCTCATACTACTCACAAATTAGATACTTTCTTCGGATGTTGGGAGCACCAATTTGACTCTCTTTGGCAGTGTCGGCTGCTTTGCTTCGTCTATCTTCTGACTCTCTTGCACAACTCCTGCATCCAATAACTGATTCATCTGATAAATGACGCTGAAAGAGCAGATGCCAACTCCCAATCCTACACCTAATATCGCAGCAAAGACTAATAATCCGTCTTCCACGATTGTTCTCCAAAGAACTACGATCAAAAGAATTCCTACTGCAATCGCAACCATCACAAATGCGGTCAGCAGTAAACTCGAACTGATTGCATTTGTCTCTGGAATGGTTTCTGGTGACAGCATCCTCTGAATTGCAATACGGGATGCCAACAGGAAAAGTCCCATCAGTCCGAAGTACAAAAATGGCAAGGACACCACCGTCCCAATCGCATCTGCCTTCTCACTCTCCACATTCGTACAAACGAACAAGATTAAAATACCCATCAAAAAGATTCCTGCAAGCGATGCGCCAATTGCAACTGCATACTTTAAAAGCCACCAGTCAATCTCCGGGTCAAGCACTACCACTGCACATACTGCCATCGCCACCATGAATGTAACAGCTGTGACGACTGTTCTTACTCCCTTACTCAAGATTTGTTCCTCCCTTCTTGTTTGGATGTAGTTCTATTCGCTTAAATCCGATATAAGCGATCACACCAGTTACAATCCACATCAAAACGATGCAGAGGATTGCTGTGATTTTGGATGCCATAAAGTGTGCGCTTTTTGCAGTTGCAAGAAGCGTGACACTGACTGGTTGAACGATTACACACAGCAGCATAAATGCCGACAAAACGAAAGGTGATGCAAGATCCATTCCCTTTTTTGTTTTGATACAGTAGGCATACATCGGTATGCATATGATCCCGTACCAAACAATATTTAATGTCGCAGGTCGCAACTGTCTCAAAAAGCAAATGATAAATTCTCGTACAAATCCCATTTTTTCTCTCCCAAAAAACAAATTTCCCTTAAAAAATACCAACCATCCACATCAGCCCCGCATCCAATGCCAGAAGCAGTGACCAAACACCACTTCGGATTAGATATTGCCAGTAGCCCGAATCTTCTCGCTCGCGAATCCATGCAATTACTGCAAGACTCAGGCAAACAACCAAGGAAATACTTGCGATATACAAGATTCCCCAAAGACTTCTATCAAATAAAACCTGTAGCTGTTCTGATGTGAATGGTTTCATAGTTTCCTCCCTAACCCTTATCCGGGGGTACTCTGGCATCTTCTAAATGCCAGAATCTTTCTCGTATTACTTTGTAGCACCACAACCAGAGCATTTATACCCAGTTGTTACGGTTTCATCCCATGCTGCCTGATCTACTACTTTCTCGTTGTGACCAGTTGCATCGTGATGAACTGTGGTATATTCCGCGTCGTGGTGAACAACGGTGGTTTCTGCGTCATGATGTGTAGTACCAACTTGCTTTGTTACGGTATACCAACCGCCACCGTCACCCGGATCAACAAATGCATGGTAGCCATAATCATCATCTGTTGCTCCCACTGGATATTCATAGCCACATACATTACAAACATCGACAGATGCCATGATTGGCTCGTCCCATGCCTCTTTTGTTACAATGGTTTCGTCCCATGCCTCTTTTGTTACAATGGTTTCATCCCATGCAGCAGAATCCTGTACCCAAACATCCTTATAGGTTGCATCATGATGAACTGTGGCGGTAACTGCTACCCAGTTGTGTGTATGTGCTGTGGTTGTCGGTGCGGTAGTCTCAGGAGCCTTGGTAGTGGCAGTTGTTTCTGGTGCCTTAGTCGGTGCTGCTGTTGTCGTCGCACTGGTTGTTGGTGCTGTCGTAGGCTTAGAAGCAGGCTTTGTCTCCGGCTTTTTTGTCGTTTCAGGAGCTTTTGTTGGAGCGGTGGTCGGCTTTGTTGTAGGCTTAGAAGCAGGCTTTGTCTCAGGAGCTTTCGTTGTCTCTGGTGTCTTTGTGGTACTCGGAGTTGTAGTTGGCTTCGTGCTTGTTCCCTTCTCAGTGGATTTCTCTGTCGTGCCTGTTGTTTCTACTTCCTTACTTCCTTCGGCAGAGGCAGAATCACTTGCATCTACTTTCCCTTCCATGGACTCGGATGCCTTACCGTCATCGGTTGTTCCTACTGCGACATTGACAGCGGCCTGAATGCCCTTATCGGCTCTGAAATGGATTACTGCCCAATGGTTTGAGGAAGAAGACACCGTAACGGTCTTTTCTTGTTCTGGTCCGAACACAGCCTCTAACGGAGTCTTAACCAGTGTTCCGTCGGACAGGCTATAGTGGAACAGATTTGCATCATCTGCCAATACCAGATTTAGTTGATACTCGTCCAGATCCTGTGTCTGGTCACTTGTAATTTCGTAGATTCCTGCTGCATCGTATCCGTCAAGCGATTCCACCTGTGACAGAAACTGTGCCATGATTGGTTCCTCTGCAAACATACCGTTTACGGTATATGATCCGGTATCTTCCAGATAAGACAAATCTAAGTAGAAGTTTGTCAACAGTTCTTCGGCAGAGGACTCAATTGCAAGTTCATTCTCCCCGATTTCTGCTAGACTTTCTGCCTCGGTAACTGTTTCCTCTACTGGCTCTGATACCTTTGCCAGATCGACAATCAGGTAGGCATCCGTCTTTGCCTTACTTTCTGTGGCAGGAACGCTCATTCCGGCTGCGGCTAATGCAGCTGTCGTCACTGCGATAAATACATTTGTTTTTCTCATCCTTCCAATCCTCCTAATTTTGTTTTGATCGCTTTGCGACCATACCTACAGTATGCCAAAACGAAGAAGCTGACGCAACTCGATCCCTCCCATTTTGGGGAGATTTTTGGCATTTTTTGAAAAAAATCTTTAAAAGCTTTATTTTTTTGAAAACAGCAAAAGCGCAAGAAGCAAAAGGAATACACCCGCCATTCCAAAGAACAATGGCTTTGCCCAAGAAGGTGCGCCGTTTTCATCAAGTGCGTCTTTTTGATTTAACTGCTGTCTGTCAATCTGTCCGCCATGATATTTAAAAACATACTCTTCTGGCGTTTCGTATTCAGAATCCATGGTTAAAACACCAACCACATATTCCGCATCTGAGGTCAGTTCTGTCTGTGGCATGGATTGCGGCTGTGTCCATTTTTCCATAATCAGGCCATCCGCATTAAAAAGTGCCAGTTCGCAAGGAGCTTTGTTTCCTGTTTCGTCCACACACACAGCACTCACGATTCCATTCGCTGTGCAGGAAACCTCAATCTGTGTCTTGATTTTCGCAGTTTCTGACGTTTCTTCCATGCTTGTGGATTCTTCCTTGCTATTTTCTTCTGTTTGTTTTTCTGCCACATCGGATGTTTCTTCCAATGTGTCTGCTTCTGTTGACACTTCCTCTCCATCATATTCATACTTGTAGTAGGACGGATCTTTTGCATAGGTTTTTAAATCCACGATGCAGCGAAGCGTTCCTTCTACAACAATATCTTTGTAGCGATATTCGTTTCTTCCGCAAGAAATGATGTAGCATTTGTCCGCAGGAAGTGTAAAGTTATCAACAATGTTTTTTGTCACCATCTCGCGCCAATCGGCAAAAAAACGGGTTACATCGTAGATATAAACTCCCTGATCGGTTGTATATGTAAACACATCACCCTCGGTCACATCCTTTAACCGATTAAAGGAAAGATCCTGCACGGTATGGTTGTGTCCATAAATGGCAAAATGTGTGTTTCCTAGTTCATAGTCCGGTCGTGCCTCTGTTACCATCCAAATGTCAAGGTCATGCTCAATTGCTTCCCATGAGCCGCCATAGACACCTCTACGGATTCCTGCACGATCCACTTCCAACACGCCCAAAAGCTCTCCCTGTGCATAGTCCGGTGTATAAGTAATTCCGTCCCTTGTATAGTAGTTGGGATCAGCCCACTTGGTTTCGAGTGTTGGTTCTTCGGCATCTGATGAACGTACTTCTGTTGATTCCTCTTCCAAAGATAATTCCTCTGTCTCTTCTGAAGTCTCTTCAAAAGTGCTTTCGCTTACCAAACTGCCCTCATTTTCAGTTTCTTTTTCCAACAATGCTTCAATATAAGCCTGTGCCAATGATTCTTCCGTGTTCTGGCGCTCTCTTCCAGATTGTTCGGGGTGGATATACAGATATCCGGCATAGCCTGCCAGTAAAACCGCTCCCAGTCCCAAAACTGTGGATACTATTCTTTCCTTCCTCATCTTCATCCATCCTTTTAAAAAAAACCGGATTGATTGCTCAACCCGGTTTCGTCCCTTACGCTTTCTTCTTACCGCGTCTGATTACGACTAACACAACGACACCGAGACCCAATGCTGCCACATATGGCAGATATGGAAGGGTAACGCCTGTCGGCACTGGTGTCAGCGGTTCATCATACAAAGTAACCGGTACTGTGATATGCTTTCCTTCAATTGTGAATGGTCCATAGACGGTGTAATCGAATCGGTAGTTGGTTGGTGCCTTCAACTCCTTGACCCAGTAATCGCCATGTTCCAAAAGAACAGTTGCCTGACCATTCTCATCTGTTGTCAGTTCTGCAACCTGATTGGTGCATGCCTCATCCGAATAGACTCCGTATACGGCACCCGGTAACAACTTATGAGATACGATAGACTGTTTGGTCACTTCCAGATATCCGGTTGAATACTCATCGATCATCGTGAGTTCATCCAGTTCTTTGCCGTCCACCAAAACTTTACCGTTCTCCTTTAACTGGAAGGTAATCGGATCTGCGACGAAATAGCCTTCTGGTGCTTCTGTCTCCACCAATGTGTAATTGGTATCAAAATCCAGTCGATAGAAGACTTTTCCGTTTTCATCAGTTTCGAAGGTTTCTACTGCCTTGCCGTTTTTGTCGCGAATCTCAAGCTTTGCTCCAACAACCATATCATCGTCCTGTGATTTCTTTAAGATCGTTACCTTGGAGAAACGAATGGTCTGTCCCTCATCGGATAACTCCTCATGAGTCGCAACTGCGATGTTGTTGTAGTAAACATTTTCGAATACAACAAAGGTTCCAGTCAGTCCGGTTGCGTCAAATGCAAAACTTACATCAACGCTTCCACTTCCTGTATTGGATGCAGTGAAGGTTTTGCTTGCACTAACCTCTGCTCCGCCTACGGTTACTACCTTTCCGGTTGCCTTATTCATCAACTTTCCAGTCACGGTATAAGATTTTCCCGGAATCAGATTGGTATAAGTAACAGTATCTACGATAGTGGTGTTCTTTACCGGAGCTGCCTTCTGCGTACCGCTTGCATTGTCTTTTGCAGTGGTACGAATCTTTGGCAGATAAACGGTCTGACCCTCATCGTTGATATCCTTGTGGGAACTGATCTCTAATGTACCATAGTACAAGGACTCATAAACAACAGTAGTTGCTCCATTCAAGGATGCTGCATCAATGGTAAATTCCAGTGTCTGTGTTGTGGAAGTTGAGGTTGCTGTGAAGCTCCTTTCCAGTTCCACATTTGCACCATTGACCTTTAACGGCTGTCCGGTTGCTTTATCCATCAGGATACCCTTGATCTTATAAGTATCGCCGACGCGAAGAGCTGACATTGATACGGTATCCACGATGGTTAAGGACTTGGTTGCCTTTGCGATATGGTTCCCTGTACTCTTTTCTGTTGCGGTTGTATGCACAGATGGGAAATTGACGGTCTGGCCGACATCATTCGGATTCTTATGTTCTGCAACTGTAGATCCATTGACAGTCAGTGTTTCATAGCAAACAAGTGTTTTACCGGCAAGTCCCGTTGTGCTGATTTTACTGAAAAGAACATCCAGCGTTCCACTTGTTGCGGTCGGATAAAGATCAACTGTCTTACTTGCATGCTCTGTCAGGTTATTACCATCCTTGATGTAAAGGGTGGCTCTTACGACATAGTGCTTTCCAACAGAAAGATTCTCATACTCTAAGCGGTCGGTCAGATTAATTGTGGAGTCTGCCTTTGCATAGTGGCTCTTACTGGAATCCTCTGTCAGAGTTGTCTTTAAATTGATTGACTTCTCTGAATACTGTAGTGTCATAGAATCATCACCATCCAGAGTAGTGGAAAGAGAATTGCCACTCTTTAAAGCTACACCAGAATTTTCATTAACCAATTTGAACAAGAACACACCATCTGTTCCCGCAACAGTCTGTTTCGTCTTTACATTTGTTACGGTTGCACCATCAACAGTAAATCCGACAGGTGCCTTTGTCTCTTTAACAGTAAGTGTTCCAAGAGGAATGAGATACTTGCCATTTGCAGACTTGCCAAATACGGCACTACCAGAAACAAGATGCGTATCGTCCAGTCTAGCTTCATAAGTTCCGTAAGAAGTCTTTACTGTCTTAATTACCCATGTGGTTGGCTTAATGCTGGTATCTGTTTCAGCGTTAATCTCTGCTACACTGTTGTAGTGCTTTGGATAATAGGTAATGGTATACTCTGCACCGGATAAGTCTGCGGTTGCGCCACTTGCACTGATCTTATTGATCTGAATACCAAACGGGTCGTTCATTGGCGCATCCTTTACGTTTGCCGTCTTACTCTCGCCTGCCGCGATGGTAACGGTTGTCTTATCCGAGCTTACTTTGTATCCACTTCCTGACGGTGCGGAAATCTCCTTAACGTAGTAAGTTCCTGCATCTACGTCAACCGGATCAGAGGTACCATTTGCATTTAAGGTAACGGTTGCTACGATGCTGGTACAATTTGCATCACTGTAAATACCATACTTGATTCCGGTGAAGTTATAGCACTTATTGCCATTTGTCAGCGTGGTGTTGGAAGATGCCTTCTGAACGGTGATCTTACCTTTCTTGTTTGTCTCGTAAATTAAACGAATGGTAGAGAATGCACACTGATAGTTCTGCGCATACTTAACACCACCAACCTGCAGCATAGATGTCAAAACCTTGAAAGTTGCATAGGTAAATCCATCTCCACCATCGTGAACATCAGTACACTGAAGTGCTATATTAGGATGATAATGTCCAAAGCCCTCATCTATTGCGAAGTCTTTTTGGGTACGCCCGGTAAATGTACTGATTGAATCTACAATATCCTGTGGGGTTGTTGCGGACTCGTTTCCCCATGCGTGCATACAGGAAAGAAGGACACTTGTTCCTTCCAGATTTAAGACCTTTCCATCAGTACCGCTTACAGCTCCAAGTCCGTCAGTCATATATCCGAAGATATGATTTTTTGGTGTGTTTATTGTTGGAAATTGTGACTGTCTGAGATTTGTTGAAGTACCATTCCAGGCTGCACGTGACTTCATGTTTTCTTCCGTCATTTGTACCATATATCCCGGATCTGCCGAATTGGTATTAAGCTGTGTCTTAAACCATGAGCTGATATCAGTATCCGCACCCTTTCCATTGTAAAAGCAGAAAAATTGCGCATCATGTGTAGGAATCGTCTTTGCACCGACATGTATACCACGATCAGGATGCTGTGCTGTATTACTTAAGTCATATGATGTTTCAACACCGGTAATAGTTAACGCAGTATTGGCATAAATAAATTTATCTCCTACCGCAAGATTTTTCGGTACGCTTGCCTGATCAAGCTTTAAATAAGCGCCATTATACATCTCTGCGGCCATATTGACATTTACATCGTCTGACGCTGCTCCGATCAGCTCCGACGTAGTTACTTCGGCTGCCATTGAATATTTTGATGTCGCATTGTAACCAATCAAAACATCCAGGCTTCCTACTGCATTTGCATCGTTAACAACAAACTGCATAACCTTTCCGTCATTCATACTTCCCACACTGTCCGGAAGGCTTGCACCGCGGTTGATGGATGCAGATACAAGATAGTTGTCAACGCTGTCATCATAAGTATCGTTGAATATTCTTACGGTTGCGGTTCCTGCCAGCAGGTTTAAGGTTGCCGGAAGGAATCTTTCAGTCATATCCGGATATACTACGTCAGCTGCGATAGTAATCTCACCTGATGGTGTGAATCCGTAAAGAACCTGAATACGAAGTCCGAAGGAAATGCCATAAAGCGTTCCCATATCGGATACATACTGCTCCGTGAAGCAGTACTGGTAACGGCTGCTCGGAATACGGTATACACCATTTCCAAGATATTCAATATCCGTAAATGCCTGCGCCTCAACACCGCCGTTATAGAAGCTTGTTGCAGGCTGATAATCAGCAGACTCCACACCGTTTAATGTCGGAACAGTGGAAACAACGTAGTAGTTTCCGTCAGATCCATGATATACCGGCACGGTTTCCTTAAACATCTCCGGGTTTAATCCAAGAATGTAATCGTTTGAGTACCAGTCTGCATTGGAGTCAAGCAGTCCGTCAATGGTAGTAACACCTGCCTGAACATTAGACGGATCAACATAGGTGTTGTAAAACTGCATTACCTGCTCGGTACGCTGAAGGTCTACTCCAGTCAAGCTTTCTGCAAACGCATCATAACTTTCGTAGTCCCATGTACGGTCAGCCGTAAACTCTTCTTCATCAATGACATCTGAAAAATCTTTCTCGTCCATCTCTGCCATCATTTCTTTAATAGACAGATAACGGCAGTACTGCTCATACGTCATTGCCTCAACAAAAGCAATCAAATCTTCCTCTGATAACTTCTGAAGATAACGGCATGCATCCAGATCAGATGCGGCATCGTAATCAAAATCAAAGGTATCTTTCAGCTGATCTTCTTCTGCTCCATACTGAGCCATCCATACCAGCTGATACATGTCTGTATCCAAACCTCCAATAAACTCATAGAAGGCATCACTTTCGTTTCCACCAATTGCCTCGATGTAAGAAAGGATTTCTTCTTTGGTTGTCTCATAGGACAACTCAATTGTCGGAACCTCTGAGGTTGTATCAGAAGCTTCGGAAGTCTCTGCATTGGAAGTTTCTTCGGCAGAGGTACCAGATGTTTCTGGTGTCTGCGCGGTTTCTGATTCGTCCGGGCCGCGGGTCTCGTTTGCTTTTGACTCCTCGGTAGATTCTTCGCCGGACGGATCGCTCTCTGGAAGAGTGGTTGTCTCTTCCTCGTTGTAGGTTGCTTCTTCGGTGGAAACAGTCTCGGCCTCGGTTGATGCGTCGGTCTTTGTCTCCACTTCGGAAGCTTCGTCTGATGAAACAGCCTGTAACGCGGTGGTCTCTGCGTCTGTCTGAGCCTGCACAGCAGTTTCAGACTGCACAACAACTGTCGAAGGCTCGGCAGTGCTTTCCTCAGCAGTCGTCTCTTCAATCTGGCTTTCTACTGCCATTGAAGATTCCAACTCACTTGCCAGTGTTATCACCGGGCTCATGGTTGTTGTGACTGCCATCATGAGTGCCATCAACGTAGAAGTCAGCTGCTCCATGCTTTTCTTCTTCCTACTTCGCATGATTCGTTCCTCCTATATCAGTTTCAATATGTGCCAATCTTGCGCACTCGCTTAGAATTGCCTGTGACGGAAAATTCCTATGACTTTTCCGTTAATCTCTTTTGCTGTCCGTGCGCCAAATACTCGGCTGTCGATACAATCTGTTCTCGCATCCCCTAAGAGAAAATAGCTTCCATACGGAACCTGATAGGGATAGGTGAGTGTTGAATCTTCCGGTACTAAGGATTCACTCATGATTTCCTCGTACTGAGTCTGACCGTTTATGATCAAAAATCCATCATCGGAAAACTCAACGATGTCTCCACCCTGTGCAACTACTCGCAAGAAGTATTCCTCTCCATCAACTGTTGTTGACACCACATCATCGATGTGATAGCTCTTTTCCAGTCGGGAGTACAAAATCAAATCTCCGGCCATCAGTTTCGGATACATACTGTTGTCCGGCATCTGCATGATACCAAACAAAAATGTCAGCGTAATCCAGCAAAACAGAACAAACAATCCGAGTTCGGTTGCCACATGCAGCAAACGGCTTTTCATCAGCGATTGCCTCCTTTTCTGCGCTTTGCGACAAGTGCAACGAAAAGAATGGCGATGCCGCCTGCCAGTACCAGTAACGGCATAAACCAGCTGTTAGACTCTGCACCTAAAATCTGATTGGTGCTGCTTGATGGACGGCTTGGGCTACTTGGAGTTGGCTGATTTGGCTGCGGATTGGTTGGAGTGGTATCGGCATGGCCAAACACAATCTCGTCAATCTTTGCCTGCGTGTCCTTCCAGTACAAAACCAGTGTTGCACTCAGTTTTCCATCATCGTCTGATAATACGGCAACTTCTGCTATTGCGGTCTGCTCTCCAAACTGGGATGTGCAGAAAATAGAATAGCTGTGGTTGCCCGGCTCCGTGTAAATAAGCGGGAACACATATTGACCACCGATTTGCGTAATCTCTGCCCTTGTAAGGGTTTTCAAGACTTGGTTAGTTTCCTGATCTTTAATTTTTATCGTTGCATCCGATTTCTCGGCTGCATCCGACGAAAACTGAATGGGAATCGCAACCGTAACAGAAGGTTTCTTTTCTTCTGCCATGACATTCATACCCAGACCCATCATCAGGACTAAAATCATGCTAACCAGTCTTTTAATCCGATGTTTCATCGATGTCCTCCTTTTCGTGTAATTTGTTAATGGTACAAAAAATGACGGTTCTTTCATTTGTCCCGGCATTTGTGCAAGTCGAAAGACCTAACAAATGTTTTCCCTCGCTTTTGTCCAGATCATCCGCAATAAACACTGACTGATCTTCTAGGTAATCATACAGAGAAGCCAAATCGTTATCTTCCGGTGTGACCCGAAATACATGCTCATCATATGCGTCTGTAACCAGACAGGATACGACAGTCAGATCGTAATACTCGCTGCCACTTATCCAAAGCTCTCCGCTTCGATGCTCGTCAAAATATCCTTCGTTTGTGAAGTGATCCAACCCACCAAACATTGCATCATAGTCCATATGATGTCCATACAATAGTGAGTAGGGATCAGAAAAATCAGATGCATTATCCGCATCCAGAAAAATACTTCCCGACAATGAATACTCGCCAAGTGCATTTCGATTCAAATACTGGGAATTGTTCTCTCCCTGCACAACCGGATAATCAATCGCGGTATCATCAAGTGTAATCCATCCGATCACATCCGGATTCAATCGAACCAGCTCGTCAAATGACAAACCGTCACTGCCATCTGAAAGGGGACGATACCTCGAATAAAGGTTTCCGGGCGACGCATCATCATAGACCCTGTATGTGTCGTATAGAGAAAAGATACTGATTCCCATGATGAAAAACAGAATCACACGAACTATCCAATTAACCCCCCAATCAACTGCATCCAGAATCCAAATCATTACCCTTTCTTTATTCGACACATCAACGCCTCCCTTACTTTAGTCCCCCCTCTCCCGACTCTTGTTCGGAAAAGGGGGTTTTGGTTTTCAGTTTAAAAAGCTGAGAACCATTTTTGACGAATTGTTTTCAACCATCAATTGTGAAAAGCAATTTTTTACTGCTCGTCGTTTTCCTTCTTCTTGCGCTTCTTGCCACCAACAAACAGGAATCCGCCTGCAAGACCTGCTGCAACTGCGAATGGAGCTGCGGTCAGTACAATACCAGTCGGAACAACACCGTTACGATAGTTGTCGTAAATTACAGTATCATCGGACTCACCCATCTGTGTCTGGACTTTTGCATTGTTAACCTTCTGCGGGTTTACTATTCTGTGGGTATTCTGAGTGGTATCCTGCGTATAAGAAATGTCGTAGCCTTCGTCTGGCTTAACTGCCTCAGTGATGGTGTAAGTCATGTTGGAAGTCAGACCCCAAATTTCGACAAACTGATCATCCTTCAAATAGAAGGTAAGAGTTGCAGCACCCTGATCATTGGTTTCGAAGTAATACTCAGACTCATAATTGGTATCGCCGGTATTGGTTAAAATCTCGCCCTTGGTCAGCTGATCAATGTTGCTTACGTTTGTTGTGTTGATTCCGTTTAAGGTGTACGGAATGTTAGCCGGAGTTGCATTGGTCAGGTCAACATGATAACGAGAGTTCGGAACACCGCCGGATACGGTAACGGTATACTGGAAGTACTCTTCTCTGTTACCCTGATTACCAGTTACCTGCTTCTCTAACAGAAGGTCGTATGTGGTATACAGGTTCTGGAAGCCTGATCCTTTCAGTGTCTTTGCAGCACTGTACAGGTTGGAGTTCTGATTTGCGATTGCAGAATCAATTTCAGCCTGTGTTGCAGGACGATACTTCTTGCCATCAGCACCAAGTAATACACCGTTCTTTCCAATGACAGCATCATCAGCCTGTACATAGTAAGCAGCATGTCTTAAAAGATCAGCGGTTGCAACCAGCTGGAAATCCGGCTCATCTGCAAGTGTTCCAACAGCCTCATCCTTGTGGAATACATAGCCTACAACGCCAAGCTTTCCATCTTCCTCAGTCTCAACGTAAACATCAAGGAAACGGGAAGTATCATCATCGTTTGTGATACCCTGCTGACCCTCGTTAGCCGGAACCTCTCTGATGATGTAACGATAGATACCCGGCTGAGTATAGGTAACATTACCAAGGTTCATTGTCACATTCTGCTTTGCATACTTCTGGTTGTTTGCAAACTCTACAGTATCACCAAGCTGTACAACCTGATAGGTGGTCTGTCCCGGCTTGAATGGGTTATCCTGCTTGATGGTGATACGATCTGCCTGAATACCTGCAAATACCTCTGGTGTATTAGCGGTACCAGCTACTGCACGACCTGCCTCGATGCTGTAGGTTGCGGTGTAGTTCGGAACATCTGCATTGTCGTCAAGTACCAGATACTTGTCGAAGCATGTGATTGCGCCTGTGGTTGCCTGATTGCTCTTTCCAGACTGATTGTAAGCTGGTGCTGCGATTACCTGTGATGCCATCATGCAGCTCATGATGGTTGCTGCTGCGAGCATTTTTCTGTTGTGAAACTTTCTCATTTTGGTTCCCTCCTAGGAATAAGAATTTTTCTGATGCCTGTTTTCGGTCGGTATCATTACCTTTTTGTGTTTCGAAGAAGCGGGTTCGTCGTGCCGTTTCTATCAAACGAATGGAATACCAAAATCACAACTGTGATTTTATGGCTGTGTGACTGCTTCTGTGTCAGGGTGTGGATCCGGAAGTGTATCCCCGCCTATGTACGTTCCGCAGACAATTGTTCGATCAAAGCTGTTTGGTACACAAGTGGAAAATGCAATCACATGACCGTTTTCGGAAAGTGCTACATCGCCCTTCATTACATTTCGGGCTTTTAGGTTTTCCTGCCAGTCGTTAAAAGCAATCCCCCAAGTATCAAAGTCTTCTTGGAACACGTCAGCTGATCGATGGCACTGGAAAATGGAGAAAATCTGGTAACGATAGTTTCCATCCGGTGTCAAAATCCAGAAGTACGGCTCTTCATCGTACAACTCTTGATCTGTTAGCTGTGCAAGATCGGACAGCATTGAGCCATCACGAACATTGTGGCCATAGATCACAGAGTACGGAGAAGAAAAGTCACCCGCCATTCGGTAGTCCATAAAAATCGAGCCGGCCTTTGAAGAATCATCCGACAGATCAAAGGTCCTGTGTACATAGTACGCATTGTCTTGTGCCTGTAGGATTGGGTAAGAAATTTGTGGAAGTCCGGTAAAATAGACCCAACCGATGATATCTTTGTTGATGGCTTTCAACTCCTCCCAGTCAATTGACAGTGGTGCAGTTGAAGCTCGTTTGGTGCGCTTACGCAATTTCTTTCGGTATTTTGGGGTACTATTTTCTTCTTCAGTTTCCTCACTTTCTTCTTCGAGCGTTGCCTGCTCTGCTTCTGTCTGTTCTTTTACAACCTCGTCTCGAAGATCCTCATAGTGATCTCGATCCTTTGCATAATCTGCATAGTAGCGATATAACTTTATGCCGCTTACAGCTGCGATGGCAACAAGAATAAACAAAAGCACAACAAGCAACACAGTTCCAATTGGACTATTTTTTTTGTTCTTTCTCATAGGCGAAGCTCCTTTCCTTTCTATTTTTTTTCTTTGGTACAGCTCCCGGCTTTTGTAATCGGGGGCTGTGGAGTTGTAAATCGGTTAATGTCTCGTGTGTTTACCCTTACGGTGTGTAAACAAATTCCTTTGTTTACAAAATGCTTTGTTACATAGTAGTATCAACACCGATCCGCGTCACTGAAAAGCCGTAAAAGAAACCATTCACAATCTGTTTTTGCAGAATAATCAACAGAAAAAAATTTGTCGCCATCCGGCATCATATTATTCACTGAGGCGGTTTGTGCAAGTGCAGGCAATTCGACTGCCGACTCTTCTACTTTCTACAAGAAATTCAATACTGATAAAAAATCAATTTGAAGCCCCGGCTTCCTCATCCGAGGAACTTTCAATGGTTGTGGAAGTGAACCGCAGACTTTCATGGTCGGATTCTTTATAGACTGCCCTATAATTAGCCATCAACATTACAAACAACAGTAACATATAAAAGCCTGAAAAAAGGTAAAAGCCTGAAGAACGGAATAAATGCCATGAATTCATTTGATCTCTTATCCAACTAAAAAACGTGATCCCCAACACAATAATTGAAGAAATCAATATCACAATGAACGCATGCAGCGCCACACCTTTGACACATGCCTCGCAAAACCGTAAAAAGAAAATACAAACAAATAAACATTCCATCTTCAAAATTCCCTGTGCCGTGTATTCCCTATCAATGGGAGACCGGGTTCCTATTGCCATAATAATGCTTATAAGTATTCCGGCAGCAATGATAAGCGAGCTTAAACTGATTACTCCACTATACTGAGTGCAAAATTTTCCAAAACATTCAACCCCAAAACGAGCCAACTCAACAGCCTGATTCCATGCTTCCTGAAACATCACTTACTCCTCCTACTCAAAATAATCGTCATGTTTTTGTTTCTGATTGTTCATCATTGCCGGGCTTTATCCGGCATTTGTCAAACGCAAGAATCATTGAGTTAATCATTTTGTCAGCTGATCCTCCGTTTGTCTGTATTTCCTTTAGTATCTCATAAGCCTTTTTTGATAATTGCAATGTCACCATTTCACACTCATCAAAATGAAGTGACGTCATATTCCATGTCCTCCCTTCGGTAGTGCACAATCCCGTTCTCCCGGTATTCTTCTGTTTCTGCTTCGGTTTCTTCTTTTGTTGCCTGCTCTGCTTCGGTTTCTTCTGATTCGTCAACCACATCGTCTCTAAGATCCTGATACAAGTCACGATCCTTCGAGTAGTCTGCATAGTAGCGATACAGTTTCAATCCACTGACAGCTGCTATTCCAATCAGAATAAGCAAAAGCACAACAAGCAGGATGGGTAACAACCGGTTTCGTTTTTCTTCGCTTTTTCTTCATAGAAGGTACACTACTTTCTTTCAGAATTTGGCTTTCTCTTATTTTTCTTTTGTACGGCTCCCAAACTCATATAAGCCGGGAGCTGTGCAAAAGAAGTGTTCGTGTAATAATCGTGTGTAATAACCTGGTGTGTAATATTTCTTGTAACAATTTTGAATTATCATATTCGAAATTTCTGGCCGGGATTTTTGAGCCGTCTCAATTTGTCTCTTTCGCGAACATGTAGCGATAATTGAGATAAGTTTTTTTAGTCTTGTTTTGTTGAAACGATTTTTTGCGATTGAGCTGAACCAAGACGGTTCAAAAATCCCGGCCAGATCGGCAGTTTCCCTTTTCCTCTGATTTTGGCTGTTGAGGGAATATGTATTTCTGAAGCAAAAAAGATTCTCAGTCAAAATCATTGGAGTCCGGGACTTACCGATTTGAAAACCCCCTATCAGTAAATAACAACAAACAGAAGGCTTTCCTTTTGGTTTCTATCGACCATTGGCAAAAGCCAACAGCCGATATACGCCTGAGTTGTGGCTATGCTTTTTTAAGCATCAGCCTTACAGACTTACGCCTGCTTTCTTCTTCTCTTTACCAGTACGGCTACGACTGCAAGTACTGCAAGCAGTGCTGCACTCAGTGCCAGTACATACGGCATCGGAGTTGAATCATCACCCGTTACGACCGGCGGATTCTGTGGCTTTACAGGAACAGTTACCGTCTGGTCTGTATCATTAAGATCCTTGTGATCTACAAGCTGGTTGCCCTGCTCATCATACAAAGTCTCAAATACAACGAGTGTCTTACCTTCTAACCTGGATGTATCGAAGGTAAAGGTTACTGTGGTCTGTCCGTCAGCTGCTTCTGCAACAAATGTTGTCTCTGCTGTTACACCGATTGACTCACCACTTGCCTTGTCCATGATAGTACCCTTGACTACATAAGTCTTTCCTGCGGTCAGTCCCTTGTAGCTTACGGTATCTACCAAAGTTACGCCGGTTCCAAGAACCATTGTCTTTGAGCCTGATGCCTGATCAACTGCGCTCGTATGAATCTCTGGATAAGAAATAGTCTGGTCCTCGTCCTCAAGATCTGCATGAGTTCCGATGGAGATTCCCTTATACTCTACATCCTCGAATGCTACGATGTGCTTTCCTGCCAGTGCCGAAGAATCAAATGTAAACTCCAGAACGATGCTTCCATCCTCTTCTTCTGCCGTGAAGGTCTTTTCAGCGGTTACTTCCTTACCGTCGATTGTTAACGGCTCGCCTGTCTCCTTAACCATCAGAGTTCCCTTAACGGTGTACTCCTTGCCCGGAATCAGGTTCTTGTAGAATACTTCATCCAGTACGGTAGTTTCCTTTGCAACAACGCCGTCATGATCGCCTGTTACCTTATCAGTTGCGGTAGTCTTAATCTCCGGAATGCGAACCGTCTGGCCCTCATCGGTAAGATCTGCATGTACTGCAACTTCCTTACCTTCTGCGGTAAGAGACTCAAATGCAACCAGTGACTTTCCTGCCAGTTCAGAAGTATCAAACTTGAAGGTAATATCAATACTTCCGTCCTTTTCTTCTGCTGTGAAGGTTTCAGATGCGGTAATCTCATTGCCCTCGGCATCTGTGATTACTTCTCCTGTCTTCTTATCAACAAGCTTTCCGGTCATTACATACTCGCGGCCAATCTCTAAGCCCTTGTATTCTACTGTATCGACGATAACAGCATCTTCCTTAGCCTTTTCGATGTGGTCCTCGGTATCCTCTCCGATTGCCGTTGTCTTGATTTCCGGAACATAAACGGTCTGATCCTTGTCCTCAATGTCAGCATGGACTGCTATCTCGATACCCTTATACTCTAAGGTTTCGAATGCTACTACAGTCTTTGGAGCAACAAGTGAGGAATCGAAAGTAAAGATAACATCAACGCTTCCCTCAGCCTTTTCAGGTGTGAAGGTTGTCTCAGAAGTGATTTCCTTACCATCAATCAGAACTGCTTCGCCTGTTTCCTTGTTCATAAGAGTTCCCTTTACGGTGTACTCCTTACCCGGTAACAGATGGCTGTAATGTACGGTATCAATGATGGTTGCAGTCTCTTCGGACTTCGTGTGGTTAATCTCAGTCTTCTGATCGGCTGCCGTGGTGTGGATCTCAGGAATATACACCGTCTGACCCTCATCAGTAAGATCGTGATGTCTTCCGACCTCAACACCCATCTCTTCGGTAACTGCCGTATAGAGGGTTTCAAATACAACCGTTGTGGTTCCTGCAAGCTTAGAAGCATCCAGCTTGTAGGTTAAAGTGATCGTCATGTCAGCCTGATCAGCAACAAATGTTTCCTCAGCTACAATCTGTTTCTCATCAACAAGAAGTTCCTTTCCTGTTGTTTGATCCATCAGAACGCCCTTAACGGTGTATTCGTTACCAACCTTTAAGCCTGTCAGTGCAACCTCATCAGTAATTGTTACCTCTTCGTTTGCACCGGTTACATGATCCTCAGTATCTGTTGCGGTTGCAGTTGTGTGAACATCAGGGATATAGACTGTCTGGTCTTCATCCTCAATGTCGGCATGAACACCAACCTCAACGCCCTTGTATGTCACCTTCTCAAATGCGACAACTGTTGTTCCTGCGATTGCAGATGCGTCAAACTCGAATACGATATCAACGCTGCCCTCAGACTTCTCAGCAGTAAAGGTTGTGCTTGCAGTTACCTTCTTACCATCAATCAGAACTGCTTCGCCTGTTGCTTTGTTCATCAATGTTCCGCTTACTGTGTACTCTTTGCCAGGAAGCAATGAGGAGTAAGAAACGGTATCAATGATGGTTGCCTTTTCAAGTGCCTCAGTGTGATCAATGTCTGTGATGCCATCCTTTGCATTGGTGCGAATCTTTGGAAGGTATACAGTCTGTGCATCATCTTCGATCTCTGCATGGATACCGACCTCTTTCTCTTCGGTATACAGAGTTTCGAATGCAACAAGCAATGTATCTTCCAGTGCAGAACCGTCAAATACGAAAGTTACATCAACAGTTCCGTCGGTGGTTTCCGGTACAAATGTGGTTTCTGCGGTTACTTCCTTATCGTCTACTAAGATTGCCTTACCTGTTGCCTTATCCATAAGTACTCCCTTAACGGTATACTCACGACCAACTTCAAGGCTCTCGTAGGAAACGGTATCAACGATTGTTACGTCTTTCTTTGCTTCTGTGACATGATCCTTGGTGTCGTCTCCGATTGCAGTCGTGCGTACCTTCGGGATGTAGACTGTCTGGTCTTTATCCTCGATGTCGGCATGGATTGCAACCTCGATGCCCTTGTAGGTCAGGGATTCAAAAGCAACTACGGTAGTTCCTTCCAGAACGCTTGCGTCAAACTTGAAGACTACTTCCATACTGCCCTCAGACTTCTCAGCGGTAAATGTGGTAGAAGCGGTGATCGGTTCGCCATCAATCAAGATCGGCTCTCCTGTCTTCTTATTCATCAAGGTTCCGGTCATTGTGTATTCCTTACCCGGCAGTAAGCTGGAGTAAGAAACGGTATCAATGATTGTTGCCTCCGGCTTTGCTTCGGTGTGGTTGATCTTAGTGACTGCATCCTCAGCCTTTGTCTGAATCTTCGGCAGGTATACGCTCTGCTTCTCATCGGTGATGTCTGCATGAACGGCTACTTCCTTCTTCTCGGTGTACAAGGTTTCAAATACAACTACTACAGTATCTTCCAGTCCGGTTCCGTCAAATGTAAAGGTTACATCCACGGTGCCATCGGTGGTTTCTGGTGTAAATGTGGTTTCGGCAGTTACTTCCTTACCATCTACTAAGATCGGCTCGTTCGTTGCCCGATTCATCAGCTTACCGGATACGGTGTACTCTCTGCCGACTTCAAGATCGGTATAGGCAACTGTATCAATGAGTGTGATGGTTTCGTCTGCCTTTGTCACATGATCTGTGGTATCATCGCTTATTGCGGTGGTACGGATCTTAGGGATATAAACTGTCTGTCCCTTATCTGTGATGTCGGCATGGATTCCTACTTCCTTATTCTCGGTATACAGAGTTTCAAATACAACAGTGGTTGTTCCTTCAAGAGCAGTTGCATCAAAGGTAAATACTACTTCTACGCTTCCGTTTCTGTTCTCTGCTGTAAATGTGGTAGAAGCTGTTACTTCTTTTCCGTCTACGGTAACTGCCTTTTTGGTTCTCTGATTCATCAGAACACCCTTAACAGTGTACTCTCTTCCAATCTCAAGACCCTCATAGGAAACAGTATCAATGATGGTTGCTTCCTTTGTTGCCTCGGTATGGTTGATCTTTGTTGTCTTATCAATTGCAGATGTACGAACCTTTGGAATATAAACGGTCTGATCTTTATCCTCGATCTCGGCATGAACTGCGATCTCGATTCCCTTATAGGTCAGAGTTTCAAATGCAACTACTGTAGTTCCCTCGATTGCAGATGCATCAAATGTAAAGATTACATCAACACTTCCTTCAGACTTTTCAGCCGTAAAGGTAGTCTCAGCGGTTACTTCCTTACCATTTACCAAAATCGGCTTATTTGTTGCCTGATCCATGAGTGTTCCTGTTACGGTATACTCACGACCCGGAAGCAAATGAGTATAAAATACGGTATCAACGATTGTCGCATTCTTTGTTGCTTCGGTATGGTTAATCTTTGTTGTCTGATCCTTTGCAGTTGTATGAATCTCTGGGATATATACTGTCTGCTCTGCATCCTCAAGGTCAGCATGTGCTGCCAGAAGTGCTCCGTCAGAATACAGATTTTCAAATACAACAGTTGTAGTTCCTGCAAGCTGTGAAGCATTCAGCTCATAGGTCAGTGGAACGGTCATTTCGTGTGCATCGGCTGTGAATGTTCTTCTTGCAATAATGGTATTTCCATCAATCACAATCGGCTTTCCAGTCTTTGCATCCATCAAAATTCCGCTCAGTGTATACTCAGTACCAAGCTTCAATGCCTTTAGTGCTACGTTATCGGTGATGGTCACTTTCTCATTTGCACCAACGACATGATCCTCGGTATCATTACTTGTTGCTGTGGTATGTACAGATGGAAAATATTCAGTCTGCTTCTCATCTTTCAGATCAGCATGGACAGCTACTTCCTTGCCATCTGTGTACATATGCTCAAATGCTACAGTGGTCTTTCCTGCCAGAGAAACACCTGAGAACTTGAATGTAATCTCAATCGTTCCATTTGGCTTCTCAGCAGTAAATTCATTCGATGCAGTAATCTTATTTCCTGCATCATCTAAGATTTCTTTGCCGGTTGCCTTATCAACAAGGATTCCCGTTACAGAATACTTACGACCAACTTCCAGTCCATTATAACGAACTGTATCAATAAGTGTAATCTCCTCATCGGCTGCTGCATTATGGCTGCCATTTTCAGAGTCGATAATGGTTGTCTTGATACTCGGAACATAGATCGTCTGATCGGTGTCTGAAATATCGGTATGAGATGCAACTGTATCACCATCTAATTCCAGATACTCATAAAATACGAGTTTTCTTCCACCAATTTCAGATGCGTCAAAATTAAAGGTAACATCAACTGATCCATTTGGTGTTGTTGGAGTAAACTCGGTACTTGCAGTGATGGTTCTTCCGTTTACCATCAGAGCGTTTCCTGCTGAAGTCATCAGCACACCCTTCATGGTATACTTCTTACCCGGCAGTAAGTTTTCATAAGTTACAGTATCAACAACAGTTGCATTGCTGTCTGCTTTTACCTGATTCAATCCGGTATTGGCATCCAGTGCTTTTGTGCGGATCTTTGGCACATAGACAGTCTGTCCTTCATCGGAAAGATCTGCATGAGCAGCATATCTTCTGCCTTTGTAGTATACTTCCTCAAAAGCAACAATCTTCTTACCTGCTAAAGATACACCTGCAAAATTAAATGTAATATCAACACTGCCGTCTCTTGCCGGAGCAGTAAATTCTTTTGATGCGGTAATCTCATTACCGTCATCATCCAGAACAGCCTCGCCAGTGTCAGCATCCATCAAAGTTCCGGTGATTGTATAGGTTTCTCCAACCTTCAATCCAGAATAGGTTACAGTATCAATAATACTTACAGAGTCAGTTGCATTTGCTACATGATCCTCGGTCTTTGAATCTCGTGCAGTTGTCTGAATGCTAGGGAAAGTAACGGTTTGGTTTTCATCATCCTTATCCTTATGCTCTGCGCAAAATTCTCCATTTAAGGAAAGCTCTTCAAAAGCAACAACAGACTTTCCTGCCAGATCCGATGCATCAAAGGTAAATACAACGTCCTGTGTTCCATTCTTCTCATCTGGAGTAAAGTCAACTGTCTGAGTCATAAGCTCGGTCAATGCTTCTCCATCTTTCATGTAAAGAGTTCCTGTTAAAGTATAGGTCTTATCGGTATCCAGATTTTTATAAGCAACATGATCAGTTAACGTAATGGAAGAAGCTACTTCTGTGAAATGCTCCTCATTTACGTCTACCAGAGTCGTGCGAATGCTCATCGGAATGTTGTCAACAGTTCCAAGATCAAGAACCTTTCCATCAGTGTCGATTGTGAAGGTGTTAGTATACATCTTCATGCTTCGGGTTGCTTCGGTCTTTAATTCGGTAATGGTATAAGTGCTATAAACAAATGCACCGTAAGAATCATTTGCACTTGTCATAGTTCCATCGCTTCCCATACCAAACCAAAGTCCTGCATCCTTTACAAGAGAATCAATTACGCTCTGCGGAACAACATCCTTATCACCATACTTAGACAGGACATCATCGTTTGCATTGGTATTTGTGGTCTTTCCAGTTGCAGAAGTGAAGTTTCCATCGGCATCAGTTAAGATGTAATGTGTTTCACCTGTTGCATTGTTGGTAATACAAAACGGAATGTAAGCAAGTGTTTCTTCTGTCTCTGCATTTTTCTTCACGAAGGACAGATCACCACGAACAACACGATCTGTAAAGGTAACTGCATTCATGTTTGTCTCATACTGAATGAAAGCGCCACCCTGATACTCAACAACATTAAAATAATGAATCTGACCATCATTGGTGTAATAATTGTTGGCTGATTTTTCTCTAACAGCATAATGACCAATCGGATACTGAGTAGTCATGGTCACATTTCCCTCAGCATCTGAGGTTACTGTCTCGATTGTCTCACCCTTTTTATAAGTGGTATTACCAATGATAACAGAATCGTCTAAACAATAAACCTCAAAGGTGATGCCGTCAAAGTTTGTTCCACCCATAGCAGCTTTTTTATTAAGCTCAAGATCATGCTTTTCCATCTTTGGAGTACCGTTGATCTGACGCTCGGCATACTGGAGAGTGATTGCTGTTTCATCAGTTGCTGCAGTATCTAATACATTGCCACTCTTTAAGTAAATAGCAGAATCTTTATCAACTAGGTTAAAAAGATAAACATTATTAGTTCCAGTCAGTGTTGCACCTGTTGCAGCACTGCTAACAACTGCACCATCTTTGGTGAATCCAGTCGGAGCCTTTGTTTCCTCAACTGTTATAGTACCAAGTGGAATAATATATCGTCCTGCATTGGTTTTTCCAAACTTTGCACTATCAGAAACATCAGAAACAATATGAGCATCATCCAGAGATGCAAAATATCCACTTGCACTCTTAACAGTTTTTATCACCCAAGTAGTAGCTTTTGCTTCTGGATCTGCCTGAATTTCAGCAAGTGTGTTGTACTGTCTTGGATAATAGGTAATCGTGTACTCAGCACCGGACAAATCAGCTGTAGTAGTTCCATCTGCATTGATCTTATTGATCACAATACCTAGTGGGTCATTCAACGGTACATCTGTTGTCTCACACATTACCGGAGCTGTTGCTGTAGTTCCTGCTGTTACCTCGATTGTATAAACAGTACTGTTTGTCTTATAGCCTGATCCCGGTTTTGCTTCTGCCTCTCTTACATAGTAAGTTCCTGCTGTCAGTTCATATGGCTGGC
>OGDN01001494.1_pt1 | contig 37758 bp, 31 predicted proteins | sample 1570271 | NCBI WGS metagenome assembly OGDN01 (sample SAMEA4384481, study PRJEB24528) | human gut metagenome | reverse complement strand
GTGCTGCGCTGCTCCCGCAAGGGGCAGGTGCTGGTCACACTGGTCACGCCGAGGCCGGAGCTGCCCGGCAGCCGTAATTTCTGCGCGGCTCTGCGCAAAAAAGCGCCGTGGGTCGTCAGTATTGTGCAAAATATCAACCCCACTTTAAGCAGCGCTGTGCTGGGCAACCGGGAGAAAACGCTCTACGGCCCCGGCTTTGTGCTGGACACGCTGTGCGGGCTGCAGTTTGCCATTTCCTCCCGCAGTTTTTACCAGGTCAACCCCCGGCAGACCGAGGTGCTGTACCGCGCCGCGCTGGACGCCGCCAAGCTGACCGGCAAGGAGACCGTGGTGGATGCCTATTGCGGCATCGGCACCATCGGCCTGTGCGCCGCGCCCCACGCAGGGCAGGTCATCGGCGTGGAGCGCAACCCCGCCGCCGTGAAAGACGCCGCCGCCAACGCCCGGCATAATAAACTGTCCAACGCCAAATTTGTATGCGCCGACGCTACCGAGTGGATGGCCGCCGCCGCGGACGAGGGCCTGCATCCGGACGTGGTCTTCCTGGACCCGCCCCGCGCCGGCAGCACGCCCGAGTGCATCACCGCCGTGGCCAAAATGGCCCCCCGCCGGGTAGTCTACGTCAGCTGCGACCCCGAGACCTTGGCGCGGGATGTAGCGATTTTTGCCCGCCATGGGTATAAGGCAAAGGGCTTCACCCCGGTGGACCTCTTCCCCCAGACCTGTCATGTGGAGACGGTATGTTTATTGTCCAAACTTAAAAGTAAAGAACATATCGAGATCGAAGTGAAGATGGACGAGATGGACTTGACTTCGGCGGAGAGTAAGGCAACCTACAAAGAAATCCGGGAATACGTTTTCGAGCATACCGGACTGAAGGTCAGCCACCTCTATATCGCACAGGTGAAGCAGAAATACGGCATCATTGAGCGTGAGAACTACAATAAGCCGAAATCCGAAAACGCCAAGCAGCCCCAATGCCCACCGGAGAAGGAAAAAGCGATCACGGAGGCGTTACGTCACTTTGGGATGATTTTGTAGATGCTTTTTGAAAGAAATTGCAGGTAGCGGTCGGCACCAAATGATCTTTCGCTATCAGGCTGTCTAAAGGCGAAACTGTCAGTATAAGAATGCTAATGAAGGTGCGTAAAACACTGAACTGCAATATTGGAAATATCCGAAAGCTGATTTCTCCCCAAGAAGGCATCGTTGAATAAGAGGTGGATGGTATGTCGGCAAAAAAGAAAAACATAATTAGCAAGGCTAGCCCTCACACAATAAAAAAATTTGAGCTGATAGAAGAGTACATCAAATCGTGGGCACAGAAGTTGCTGCTGACTGAGTCTTGCAATGGGCTGATCTTTATAGACTGTATGTGCAACAGTGGTGTATACACCGACGATGCTGGACAATTGGTGAAAGGTACAGCAGTACGCGTCTCAGAAGCACTTAGGGAAGCATCAAGAACCTATACGGAGAAAAATATACACATTTACTTGAATGACAAGGATAAAGCGCGCGTAGATGAGCTAAAAAAGCATCTTCCACAGGATGAGCGCAATTTTAAGATTGTCACGTCTTGTGGTGATGCGCACGAGCTACTCTGTACTATCGGGCCACAGTTATATGGAACTGGGCACCTGCATTATTTCCTGCTCTACGATCCATATGATGCGACTATTGACTGGGAAGCACTTCTGCCGTTTTTTCGTAACTGGGGTGAAGTTATGATTAATCACATGGTTTCAGATCCGGTGCGGGCGATCACAAGCGCCAAGAAGAAAACGACAAAGGCAAAGTACGAGAACACTTATCTGGAAGACTTTGAGAAACTGGTGCCTTACGGAAGTGACAAGAAGGCCTATGAGGCCAGAGTGGAAGAAATCATAAATTCACTGAAAGGAGCTCGCAGGTACTACGTATCGGCATTTCCGTTCTATAACACGCAGAACTCGCTCGTCTACAATTTGATTCATTGCACGAGCAACAAGGAGGGCTTTAAGCTCTACAAGAAGAGTGCTTGGAAGGTATTTGGCGCACAGTCCTCTACCAAGCACTCGGTTGAGAACAGGCAGTTGTCATTTAACCTTTTCGGTGAGATTGCTGAAGAGGAAGATGAAAGCTGCTTGTATGTTATCGATATAGCGAAATACCTGCAGCGCAGCTTTAGAGGCCGAAAGCAGGTGCCGCTGGATGAGATGTGGGAACTTCTGGATAACCACCCGATTTTCCCGTCAGAGGGATTTCGTAATGAGGTAAAGAGCGATCTTACCGATTTCTTTGGCGCGAAGATTGAGCAGATTGTGAATCCTGATACAGGAAAGAAGGAAACGGTGATTTCTTTCTCTTCTTGAGACTGAGTTTCAAATAGATGAGGTGGTTGGAATTTATGGCAACGTCGCAGAAATTTGGTGGCAATTGGACTGAGGAGAAGTTGAATATCTTCACCAGCTACCTGGACGCATACCTGATTGCACTGCAAAATCAGAAGTTTAAGAAGATTTATATAGATGCCTTTGCTGGAACCGGTGAGATCGAGACCAGTGACGGCGGGCAGTTTCTTGTGGGCTCTGCTAAGCGTGCATTGGCGTCTGAAAAGAAGTTCGATCATTATTATTTCATAGAAGCGGACTCTCAGAAGGCAGGAGAACTCCAGGATATGATAAATTCCGAGTTTCCGCAGATGAGGAGAATTGTTACGATTTACTGCGGCGATGCGAATGATAAGCTCGCGGAAATTATTAGCAACGTAGACTGGAGATATAACAGAGGATTGCTGTTCTTAGATCCATATGCGACGCAGGTAAATTGGGCCACGCTTGAAAATGTAGCACAGACGAAATCGATAGACGTATGGTACCTGTTTCCGTTCTCTGCACTTGAACGTATGCTGCCGAAAAACGGAAAGTACGATAAATGGGAGGATTGCATAGATCGATTGCTTGGAGATTCCGGATGGCGGAAGGAATTCTATAAGAAAGATCCCCAGATGACGCTTTTTGACTTGTTCCCGGAGCCCGGACAGAGCGATGGCGAACGGATGGTTAAGGACGCAAATCCAGATCACATAAAGGAGTATATCCTCTCTCGGCTTGGGACAATCTTTCCATGCGTGTCAAAGCATGCGCGGATTTTCAGGAACAGCAGGAACTCGCCGATGTTCCTATTCTGCTTTGCCATTGCGAGTGAGAGTCTGAAAGCGCAGGGACTTGCACTGCGGATGGCAGACTACATATTAAAGAACAAGTAGGCGGAGGATGAAAGCACCTTGAAGACGATAAAACGAAAATCCATGCTTTATCAAACAGGGGTAGAGTATGGTGACTACACAATGAATCACGTGCAGGGGTGTGCACATGGGTGCAAATATCCATGTTATGCATTCCTGATGAAGAAGCGATTCGGGCAAATTAAAGATTACGAGAGCTGGCTTGAGCCGGTGCTTGTATCAAACACGCTTGAATTGCTGGATAAAGAGATACCGAGGCTCAGAGATAAGATTCAGTCTGTGCAGCTTTGCTTTACCACAGATCCGTTCATGGAAGGATATCCAGAGGTGTCCCAGATGAGCATTGCGGCTATCCGAAAACTGAACGAGGCCGGTATCAAATGCACTACATTGACGAAGGGATTGCTTCCCATAGAATTGGCGGAACTTTCTCCGGAAAATGAATATGGGATCACGTTGATAACGCTGGATGAAGCATACCGGGAACAGATGGAACCGGGAGCTGTTCCCTGTGCAGACCGACTGGCAGCGCTGAGAGCGCTTCACGAAGTTGGTTGCAAGACGTGGGTGAGCATAGAACCGTATCCAACACCGAACATGATAGAGCAGAATTTACGCGAAATCTTGGAAGCTGTAGCATTTACCGACAGGATCATCTTCGGCAGAACGAATTACAGTAAGACAGCAAACGCCTATGAAGGACAACGGCACTTTTACAATGAATGCGCAGCAGAGGTGACGGTTTTCTGTCAAGAGCGCGGCATTGATTATCACATAAAGGAAAAGACGATCACAGAAGAATGAGGTGGAAACAGTGGCGTTATTACAAGACTTGATCCGGCAGATCAACGATCCAACACTTAGGGATAGGATTTTGCAGGAAACCAATAAATTGATGAAGCAGAAAAAGTTCGGACTCGTATTCGAGGAACATCTGCCGGAATGCACGCCACTCTACGATGTGCCGATTCGTGTTGGTTCCAAGGTCGCGCTGAAGACCGGATATGTTAGCGACATCTATACTGTCGTAAAGATGAACGGTGATGAAGTGCTCTGCGATCGCCGAGATACACACGAGCAGAAAAACTTTAAGCTGGATGAGCTTGTGGTAGTGGCTGAGTTTGGTGAGCCGATCTATCCCACACTAAAACCGCTGGATGCAGTTCAGAACGCTCCAGATAGCGACCTTTGGCATACGTTGATTGAGGCGGACAACTACCACGCGCTCCAGTTGCTGGAATATCTGTACGCAGAGAAGGTGGACTGCATCTACATCGATCCACCATACAACACCGGAGCCAAGGACTGGAAATACAACAACGACTATGTAGATGGTTCCGACGCTTATCGTCACAGCAAATGGCTCTCCATGATGGAAAAGCGTCTTAAGATTGCTAAAAAACTGCTGAATCCCAAAGACTCCGTTTTAATTGTAACCATTGATGAAAAAGAATATCTTCATCTTGGCTGCCTTCTTGAGGAGATTTTTTCTGGGAAAACGATGCAAATGGTTAGTATAACCATTAATCCCTCTGGAGCAAAGCGAGATAATCTATTTTCGCGCTCTGATGAATATGCGTATATTATTCTCTTTGGTAACGCACAAGTGGTACACCCGAAAGGAAATGGCAATGAACGAGAAGTAAGATGGTGGTATTTACGCAGAACGGATTATGCCTCCAGAAGAGGGACTGTTAAAGGAGGTGTGGCCCAATTTTATCCAATATATGTTGATGATAAGACAATGAAGATCGTTGCTATAGGAGAGGCATTGAAACCAGAGCAACAAAGATTTGATATCCCAGCTATTGAAGGTGCTACTCCTGTATTCCCCGTTAGAGACGATGGAGTTGAAATGAACTGGGGAATAACAAGAGACTCTTTACAGAAACTTTGTAAAGAAGGCGTTGTAAGAGTTTCTCCAGGAAGCAAAAACCAACCATATGTGTTTAGATATTTAAGTGCTAATTATGTTGATAAAATTAAAAGCGGTCGATGGGCCGTACGAGGCCTACGCGAGGATGGAACAAAAATAGTTGTCGAAACAGAAGGTAAGGTTACAAGAACAACAACCGTATGGCAAAACAAAAGTTATGATGCGGGACAATACGGAACATCTGTACTTGGCGATATAATAGGAAGCGGTAAATTCACTTTCCCAAAATCGGTGTATGCTGTAATGGATACACTCAAGTATTTTATTGCAAATAAGAAAAATGCTCTTGTTGTTGATTTTTTCGCAGGATCTGGTACAACCATGCATGCTGTCAATCTGTTAAATTCGATAGACAATGGTCATCGTCGGTGTATTATGGTGACCAACAATGAAGTTTCAGCGGATGAAGCAAAAGCGTTAGATGAAAAAGGATATAGGCCAGGAGATAAGGAGTGGGATAGACGCGGTATTGCTAGGTATGTCACATGGCCTCGAACGGTTTGTTCCATTAAGGGATGCAATATTGATGGCAAACCTCTCGATGGGAACTATGGATGTAATGTAGAACAATATACCGAAATTGACGGGGAAACCGTTAATCCTGAAACTGGAAAAAAGATTCGAGGAAAAGTATATAAAAAAGAAAAAGAACCTGCTTATCCTGAATTAGCGGATTTGAAGATGTCTGATGGATTCAAAACCAATGCTGTGTTCTTCAAACTGAGCTTCCTTGACAAAACCTCTGTTGCTCTCGGCAGACAGTTCCGTGAACTGCTTCCGGTGCTCTGGATGAAGGGCGGCGCCATTGGTAAGTGCCCTGCTCTTGAAAATGATAATCTCCCGAACATGCTGATCTTGCCGCAAAACAAAATGGCTGTTCTGGTAGATGAAATATATTATTCAGAGTTCGATGCCGAATTGAGCCAGCATCCAGAAATCCAGACAGTATTCATTATAACGGATTCAGAGACAGCATATCGGTCGATGATCCGTACCTACGATGGCAAAGACTGCTATCAACTTTACAGAGACTATCTGGATAATTTCAGAATCAATACGGGGAGGTAACCATGAGAGTAGAATTATTTCCTTTTCAGAAAAGAGCGCTTGCTGATATCCGTATGAAGACTGCGGAGGCAATGGGTAGCTATCACAGAACACATGCGCCGCAGGTGGTTTCCTTTACTGCTCCAACCGGAGCCGGAAAGACCATCATTATGTCCGCGCTGATTGAGGCTATTCTTTTCGGTGATGAACAGTATATGGAGCAGCCGGATGCAATCATTGTCTGGCTTTCGGATTCGCCTCAGCTGAACGAGCAGTCAAAGCAAAAGATCGACTCCAAGGCTGATAAGATCAAGTTGTCGCAGTGCGTTACAGTTTCCGAGGAATCCTTTGATAAAGAGGTATTTGAGGACGGTCATGTTTATTTTCTGAATACGCAGAAGCTGTCGGTCACCTCCAAGCTAACGAAAAATGGCGATGGCAGGACTTATACAATTTGGCAGACGCTTGCAAATACTGTTCGGGAAAAGAGCGACAAGCTGTACTTTATCATAGATGAAGCGCACCGCGGCATGCAGGGACGTGAGGCCAGCAAGGCCACGACAATCATGCAGAAATTTATCAAGGGTAGCGATGAGGAGCATATTCCGCCGATGCCAGTGGTGATTGGTATGTCCGCGACGACTCAACGGTTCAATGCTCTGGTCGAGGGCACATCCTCAACCATACATAAGTCCATTGTCACAGCGGATGAAGTGCGGGCGTCCGGACTTTTGAAAGACCGCATTGTCATCACTTACCCAGAGGTCAGTGCAGTCAACAACGATATGGCTATCCTGCAGGCGGCAGCAGACGACTGGAAGGAAAAGTGGGAACATTGGACGCAGTATTGTTTTGAGCAGCATTACGCCTATGTGAATCCAATTCTGATCATCCAGGTGCTAAATGGAACCGGAGGCAAGCTGACCGATACCAATCTGGATGATTGCATCGCAAAGATTGAGGAACGGACCGGATTCAAGCTGGAAAACGGTCAGGTAGTCCATACCTTCGGAGGAACAACTGCCTCCCTTACGGTAAACGGGCTTGAAGTACGTTATGAGGAACCTTCCCGTATCGCAGATGACCGAAATATCCGTGTCGTGTTCTTTAAAGAGAACCTGTCCACAGGATGGGATTGCCCAAGGGCAGAGACCATGATGTCTTTTAAACACGCGAATGACGCAACCTATATCGCCCAGCTCCTTGGACGCATGGTCAGAACTCCGATGCAGATGCATATTCAGGTCGATGATGTCCTGAATGATGTGCATCTGTATTTGCCGTATTTTAACGAGGAAACGGTCAAAAATGTCGTGGAGGCATTGCAGAGCAGTGAGGGTGGAGATATTCCGACAGACATATATGGTGAGTCGCTATCTGGGAAACGCTTCGAGACACTAACTGTTAAACCGAAGAAGAAAATGCAAACGTCAATTCCGGGACAGCTGACTTTGGAGGTGCTTGCAAATCAAGGTACCGAGGTGCCAGCTTTGGTATCCATAACGGATACACAGGGTGCACCTACTCCGGTACAGCAGCAGACACAGATCCCAGATGTAGCAGAAGTGACACCCGCACAGTCTACAAATGCCTTCCAGCAAATGAGCGCCGATAGCACACAGACCGTTCAGACGGATGTTAAACCGACAGCAGATGCTCAGCCGAGCGCAGTTACTGCACCTGAAACTATGGCTCCAGATAGCCAGCAGGAAGAAGTAGAGGATTTATTTGACCGTGAAGCGGTTATGAAATTTATCAATGATGCCGGTCTGCTTTCTTATAATGTCAGAGCGCTCCGGATTAACGATTACCTCAAATCGCTATATCGGATGGCACACCTGCTTAGTATGTCCAAGCTGCACCGTGAGGCAATCAGAGAGGTGCAGGATGAGATTGTCCAGATAATTCGTGATTATGTGGAAGATCTGAAAGCTACGGGCAAGTACGATGATCTTGTGCAGCAGGTAAAACAGTTCAAGCTGGCCACGCAGATTTTTGATGCGTTCGGCGAGACTGTGGACAACTATTCTGTTCATGATATGTTTACGACGACCGATACAGATATTGAACGTCAGTTCCAGATTGCCGATGTGAAGTTGGGACGTGAAGGCATTGGTATGGCATATGGCAATAAGTATGGAGACCTCAGTGACCTCACGGCTTTTAAGATAGACGTCATTCTTTTTGTTGCTGACGAGAACTGCATGAACAGACTTCATACCTATGCGGAAAACCGGTTCCACGGACTGAATGATGATTATCGCAGATATATTGCCACTATCAGCTCAGAGAAAATCCGCAGAGATTACGACAGCATCGTCTCTGATGGTGATGTGGTCAGCAAGCATAACTTCCGCCTTCCAGAGACAATACAGGTTCCACATGAGGCTGGTGGCAAAGAATACCGTGATCACTTGTTCGTTAGTGATGCCACGGGAACAGCGAAACTGAAGCTAAACGGCTGGGAGGCTGATCTGATTGCAGAGGAAGAAAAGCGGAAGGATTTTGTCTGCTGGATTCGCAATCCTTCCAGAGCGTCATGGGCACTGTGCATTCCCTATGAAATCAACGGAGAGATTAAACCAACTTATCCTGATTTTATCATAGTGCGTGAAGATGAGCGCCTTGGCTATGTGATCGATATCCTTGAGCCACACAGTGCAGACTTTAAGGACAATCTTGGAAAGGCTAAAGGTTTTGCAGAATACGCAAGACAGAATCCGGGTGTCGGTAGAATCCAGCTTATCCGTATGGGTAAGGATGCAGCGGGAAGAAATCAGTTCAGACGACTAGATATGTATAAAACAGCAATCCGTGAAAAGGTTTCTTGTGCGATAAACACAGATGAGCTAGATCATATCTTCGATACAGATGGTGTCATCGAGTAAGAATCATAATATCTAGGTATTTTTACAGCATCTGGAACTTCGATACTTTTGAAGCAAAGTTGGGTAATAACAAACAAAACCTTCCACAGAATTCATCTCCCGACTGGATGAAATCTGTGGAAGGTTATGTTTTAGGAGGCTATGAATGTGCAAGCTGTGATATAGTTGCATCTTCATAGGCGACTAAAACAAGGGGAGTGCAGAGGGAAGCAATCTCCTTTGCCGCTGGGTTTCCAATAGGGGCGCGAGCATCCCTGTTGGCACACGATTTTGCTCTGCAAAGTCTAGTGTGTTATACCTTTGCTTCCGGCTGACGCGGGAAAGGGGTTGGCGGCGTACTCAGCAATGGGGCAGAGTGTGGCGGCAAATGCTTTTTCGCGGCAGTAGGACAGGCGGATTTTGTGATGTGAGCTACGGCACAAATGCAGGATTTTTGAGAAGCAAAATCTGCCTGTCCGGAAAAGGAAGGAAAGGTATATAAGGCTCCCGTCCCGCCGCAGCGTTGCCTTCGTTTCAGCGTTTCTTCCGCTTTCCTTTGCCGTGGGTCATGGTCGTTTTTCCGCGCTGGCTGATGGGAGTTTTCAGGTGCTTGGACTTCTTGAGGATTCCAATCAGCGAAACAAACTCTTCTTTCGTGAGCGTGTCGTAATCAATACCAAGTGTTGCAAGGTACGCGCGGATTTTCTTTTCCTCGGAGCTGCCCTCAAAGTTCATTGCCTCCCGCAACTGGTTCTGCATATTTTCTGCAAAGGAGACTTCATCCGCAGTCATGGTATCGGGGCGGTGTTTACTCCGAATGTCACGTAGGATGCCTTTCAGGTCATCTGCAATCAGACTTCCGAAATATTCATCTTCCCGAATCTGCGCCACTTCTAACGTCCGTAGATGCAGGTCATTTTCTTCGCCGCCATTTTTCATCAATGCCATCTGCCGGACGGCTTCCAGCACGGCGTTTATATCGTTGACCCGCATATCCGCGATCCGGTCAACGTAAATCTCAGCATCCAGCATGAAGCGCTGGAAATCCTTGTGGCAGATCAGCTCCGACAGCAGCCGGTGGTTGAACTTGCCCGTTTTCAATACATCAATCGAAGCATCACTCAAATGCAGCTCATGCAGAGCTGTGTTTGGGTGATTTTTTGTTTCCGTCCGTCCCATCAGATAGTCGCAGGAAACACCGTAATAGTCAGCCAGCAACAGAATGCTGTACGGGCTGATGTCCTTGCCGTTATCTGATTCATATTTGCCAAGTGCGGATTTCGAGATACCCACCTCGGCAGCAAGCTGCTCCAAGGTCAGCTTTCGTTCTACTCGTAAATCTTTCAACCGCTCTCCGATTGTCAGCTTGACTTGCATACAGCAGCCTCCTTTTCCATTTTTCTGTATTATATCATGCTTTTCCGTTTTGTGTCTCAAAGCGTGGAAAATTTCAACTTCTACCCCACTTTTCCTGCCTCTTGGATATACGGGAAAGGGCCTGTTTTCTTACTAAAATTTAGACGTAAACCACGCAGCACCTTGAAAATTTCATGATCGTCCGATGAGGATATGCTTCCGGAGAAGTATCGCATTCCGCGTACCAAGGAAGAGTCAACGCCGGGGTAAGGACTCGGGCAGGAACGGCATCGGGTAGAACGGCAAAGTTCAATTATTTTACAGGAGGAAACAGGTATGGATTTATTTACACAAATCAAGATGGCAGTTTCCGTGAAAGAGGCTGCCGAATACTACGGATTGGAAGTAAACCGTGGCAACATGGTCTGCTGTCCCTTCCACAATGACCGCACACCCAGCATGAAGCTGAACGAGGATTACTTCTACTGCTTCGGGTGCGGGGCCCACGGCGATGTGATCGACCTTGTGGCAAGGCTGTTCAACCTGAGCAGCTATGACGCGGCGAAGAAGCTGGCGTATGACTTTGGAATCGACCCGGACAAGCCCCCAGCTGCGGCAGCGCTACGAAAGCCGAAATATCCGTTGGCAAAGGCGTTCCAGAATGAGACGCTGCATTGTCAGCGGATATTATGCGATTATCTGCGCCTTTTGGAGCGCTGGAAGATGCAGTACACACCCAAAACGCCGGAGGATACTCTTGATGACCGCTTTGTGGAAGCCTGCCAGATGCTCGATTATATCGAGGATCTGACAGATATTTTAACCTTTGCGGAGTTGGAGGTTCGTGTAAAAACTGTGGATATGCTTCAAAAGGACGGCATGATCGACCGACTGGAAGAACGCCTGAAACGGCTGGCAAAGGAGGTGGAAGCCCGTGGCAAAACGGAAATCGGCTAATTGGGACGCGCCCATCTGGTTTGACGGCACAAATATTAATGAGGCACTGTTCTGTGATGAATTTCTGAACAGCCGGAAAATCATCTTTGCCGATGGTGCTTTCTTTACACCGGACGGCAGAGTGACCGACGATCTGCCGCTCCGGGGTGAAATCTATGAGGAACTGAAATGCTGTGCCGTGAACAATATTCCCCGCAAGATCACCAACATTCTGGAAGTGATGAAGCTGGCGGCTCATATAGAGGACTTTGCACCGGAGGCAGATAGAATCCATCTGGCAAACGGTACTTTGAAGCTGGACGGCAGCTTTACCGAGGGCAGACCGACCATTGTGCGGAGCAGACTGCCGGTGGCATACCGCCCTGACGCACCGGCTCCCGTTCGGTGGCTTTCTTTTCTGGATGGGCTTCTCTATGCGGAGGACATTCCCACCTTGCAGGAGTTCATCGGTTATTGCCTGATTCCCAGCAACAAGGGGCAGCGCATGATGGTGATTAAAGGAAACGGCGGCGAAGGGAAATCGCAGATCGGTGCCGTGCTGGGTGCGCTTCTTGGCAGCAACATGAAGGATGGTAGCATCGGCAAAATTTCTGAAAACCGCTTTGCCCGCGCCGACCTGGAACACATTCTGCTGTGCGTGGATGATGATATGCGAATGGAAGCGCTGCGGCAGACCAACTACGTCAAGTCCATCGTGACCGCCCAAGGTAAGATGGATTTGGAGCGCAAGGGTAAGCAGAGCTACCAGGGGTGGATGTTTGCCCGGCTGCTGGCGTTCTCCAACGGTGATTTGCAGGCGCTATATGACCGGAGCGACGGATTTTACCGCCGACAGCTTGTGCTGACCACCAAGGAAAAGCCTGCGGGACGGGTAGATGATCCTGACCTTGCCGAAAAATTGAAAGCAGAGGTCGAGGGAATCTTCCTGTGGGCGTTTGAAGGCTTACAGCGGCTGGTTGCCAAAAACTTCAAGTTCACGGAGAGCCAGCGCACACGGGATAATCGGGAGGCAGTCAAGCGGGATAACAACAACGTCTTTGATTTTCTGGAATCGGAGGGCTATATCCGGCTGAAAGTAGACTGCACCATTAGCTCAAAAGATTTGTACGAAATTTACCGGATGTGGTGCGAGGAAAACAATCTGACGCCGCTTAAACGCCGCAGCTTCAGCGACAGTGTGATTGCCAGCCAGACCAAGTATAATCTGGAATACTGCAACAAGATCACCAATGCTGCCGGACGGCGTGTATGGGGCTTTTTCGGTATTGAGGCGATTGCAAAACCCAATATAAACGGGTTTTCTGATGTCTCAGAGCGTACGTACGTACCGGAGGACTGGCGATGAATTTTCCCGCCACCGCTCCATGTACGTATGTACGCTTTGTTTTTTCCAAAACGCCGCTATATGAAAAACTCTGATCGGCAGAGCCTATATTTTCGGGCATGAAATCAAGCTAAGTGAAATCCGTAAATTATTTGACTGATGGGTGAAATGGTTTTACGGAATCGCGCTTCTCGGAATAGCAAAGCAGATGCGCGGAAATATGAGAAATCACACGGTTTAGAGCAAAGCCACACGGAACAGAAAAGTCGATAGGTGTCACCTGTGAACAGGACATCATAACGGCGATTCTGAGCGGATTTGATGGCAACAGAATTTTTCACGATGCAGCGAAGCGGATGCGCCGGAGGGCGTACCGGCTTCGCTTTTTCATTATCTAATTATGGAGGGGATTTGAATATGAATGTACGCAATGAAATCAAGGCGCAGATCGTCCGCGCCGGTTTTACCATGCAGGAGGTTGTTGACCTGTTACATGATGAATATGGCTGGTCGGACAGCGTTTCCAATTTGTCCGCCAAGTTGCAGCGGGAGAGCATCCGCTACAAGGAGGTCGTGGAGCTGGCCGACGTGCTGGACTGCGACATCGTGTGGGTGAAGCGAGGGGAGCGCCGATGAAAGCACAGTACGCCATTCTCCGCTTTGCCAAGTACAAGGGGCCGGAAATCGGGCATATCGAGTCTCACAACGAGCGCAGCAAGGAGAAATACGCCAGCAATCCCGACGTGGACACGTCCCGCAGCCACCTGAACTTTCATCTGGTGACGCCGCAGCGCAAATACCGCGCCGAAGCGGAAAAGCAGATCGCGGAGGCAGGCTGTCGCACGCGGTCGGACAGCGTGCGCGTGGTGGAGGCGCTGGTGACAGCCAGCCCGGAGTTCTTCAAGGGGAAGAAGAAAAGTGAGGTCAAGGCCTTTTTTCAGGAGGCGCTGGGCTTTATCCAAGAGCATCAAGACCCGAAAACCATCCTATCCGCCGTGGTGCATATGGACGAGAAAACGCCTCATATGCACCTTTGCTTTGTCCCGCTGACGGAGGACAAACGGCTCAGCGCCAAAGAAATCGTAGGCAACAAGAAGAAGCTGACACAGTGGCAGGACAAGTTTTGGGAGCATATGGTCAAAAAATACCCCGATCTGGAGCGCGGCGAGAGCGCCAGCGAAACCGGACGCGACCATATCCCGCCGCGGGTGTTCAAGGAGATGACTCGTCTGACTAAGCAAAAAGCCAAGCTGGAAGAACTGTTGTCCGACATCAACCCGTTCAATATCAAGGGGAAAACCGCTGAAATTGGCGTATTGCTGGATAAGTATATCCCGTCGGTAGAGCAGATGCACACCACCATGAAAAAGTATCAGGTTGCATTTACGGAAACAGCTTCGGAGAATGAAGCGCTGAAAACAGAAAATGCACAGCTGGAAAAATCGCTGGACAAAGCCACGCAGGAAAGCACCTTGAAAAAGCTGGCTGACGCCAAGCTGCATCGGGATTATGAGGATGCCGTCGCCGCACTGGATCGTATTCCGAAGGAAGTGCTGGCGGCATATACGCACAGAACGGAGAAAGAGAGGGAAACTGCCTATGGTAGATGAATGGAGCGGCTTTGCCGCTTTGCTGGCAAATTTGATTGAAAAGTATGCTGCGGTTCTGAATCTTGATGCGCTGCCAGATCTCGTCATAGAGGAAGCCGTGTCTGAAAAAGATGATGCTGATAAGAATATTCACGAAAACGATATTGAATCAGCGAAAGCGGCATGATATAATTATCATGAAATAAGTGTCCAAACCGCCATTGCAGGAGCTTTTGCTCCTGCAATGGCAGAAAACGAGGTGAAGTGACCATGGAACGCTGGGAGAATGAGCAGAATAATTCTGAAATGATGATTTATACCACAGAGGATGGCTTGACAAAGATCGAAACGACCTTCGATGGAGATACCGTTTGGCTGTCCATTGACCAGATGGCGGAGCTGTTTCAGAGAGACAAATCTACCATTTCCAGACATGTCAAGAACATTTTCGCTGAGGGCGAATTGAAGCGAGAAGCAGTTGTTGCAAATTTCGCAACAACTGCCGCTGACGGTAAGACTTATCAGGTGGATTACTATAATCTCGATGTTATCATTTCTGTCGGCTACCGTGTGAAATCTCAGCGCGGCGTGCAGTTTCGTATTTGGGCAACGGGAATTTTGAAGGAGTATATGCGAAAAGGATTTGCTCTGGATGATGAGCGCCTGAAAAATCTGGGTGGCGGTGGATACTTCAAGGAGCTGCTGGAGCGTATCCGCGATATCCGTGCTTCTGAAAAGGTGTTTTACCGTCAGGTGCTTGAAATCTACGCGACCAGTATTGACTATGATCCCAAGGCGGAAATCTCCGTTCAGTTTTTCAAGAAAGTCCAAAATAAAATTCATTATGCCATTCATGGGCAAACCGCGGCGGAGGTCATTTACACACGCGCCGATGCGGAGAAAGAATTTATGGGCTTGACCACCTTTGCGGGCAATCAGCCCACGCTGAAAGAGGCGGTAGTTGCCAAGAACTATCTGAACGAGAAAGAACTTCGTGCTATGGGGCAGCTTGTGTCCGGCTATCTGGATTTTGCGGAACGACAGGCAGAGCGAGAGCAGGCAATGACCATGCAGGACTGGTCAGAGCATCTTGATCGGATTCTGACCATGAGTGGAGAGCAACTGCTGATTGGCAACGGAAGCGTCAGCCATAAGCAGGCTATTGACAAGGCAACCGGCGAGTACAGGAAATACAAAGCCCGTACCCTCAGCGAAGTTGAGCGCGATTATCTGGATTCCATCAAGTTGTTGGAGCAGAAAACAGATAAAAAGTAAGCTGGGGTGGAGAAGATGCGATGAAAAAAGAAAAGATAAAAGTCTATATCTATACGCGCGTGTCCACCGCCATGCAGATTGACGGATATTCTCTGGATGCACAGAAATCCAGAATGAAAGCCTATGCCGAGTTCAATGACTATGAGATTGTGGGCGAATACGAGGATGCCGGTAAATCCGGCAAGTCCATTGAAGGGCGTGTAGAGTTTAACCGCATGATGGAGGATATCAAGTCTGGTAAAGACGGCGTGTCCTATGTACTGGTGTTCAAACTCTCACGTTTCGGCAGAAATGCGGCAGATGTGCTGTCTACCTTGCAGGTTATGCAGGATTTCGGTGTCAATCTGATCTGTGTTGAGGACGGGATTGATTCCTCCAAGGATGCGGGAAAGCTGATGATTTCCGTTCTTTCGGCTGTGGCTGAAATTGAGCGTGAAAATATCCGTGTACAGACGATGGAGGGCAGAATCCAGAAAGCCCGTGAAGGGAAATGGAACGGCGGTTTTGCGCCTTATGGCTATAAGCTGGAAAAGGGACAGCTTTTCATCAATGAGGAAGAAGCAGCGGCGATCCGCGTGATTTTTGACCAGTATGTGCATACGGATACCGGTGCAAACGGTCTTGCAAAATATCTTGTGACCCACGGGATTCACAAAATCCAAAGGCAAAACGGGAAAAACCCCTTATTCGATGCGGCACTGATCCGCAGGATTCTGAAAAATCCGGTTTACTGCGGGAAAATCGCCTATGGCAGACGCAGAACAGAAAAGGTGCATGGTACCCGAAATGATTACCGGCTGGTGGAGCAGGATGACTATTTGCTGGTTGACGGACTGCATGAGGGAATTGTCTCCGAAGAACTATGGCACGAGGCGCAGGTCAAGCTGCTGGCACAAGCAGAAAAGTACGAACACGTCAACAGGGGCAAAGACACCAAAATTCATCTGCTGTCCGGTATTGTAAAATGTCCGGTCTGCGGTGCGGGAATGTACGGAAACAAAAGCATCAAACACAAGGCGGACGGCTCAAAATACAAGGATTTTTATTACTATGGCTGTAAGCATCGTACAATGACGCACGGGCATAAGTGTGACTTTAAGAAGCAGATCAATGAAGAACTGCTGGACAGTGCCGTTGCGGAGGTTATCGTAAAACTGGTAAGCAATCCGAAGTTCGCTGCCATGATGCAGGAAAAAATCAGCATGAAGGTGGATACCTCTGCCATTGAGCAGGAGATTGCGGCGTATGAAAAGCAGCTTCGCCAGAGTTATTCCGTAAAAGTGCGGCTGATGGATGAAATTGACTCCCTCGACCCGGACGATAAGCACTACATCAAACGCAAAGCAGACCTTGATGACCGGCTTTACAAGATGTATGATAAGATCGAGGATACAGAAAACCAGCTCGTTGCCGCCAGAGCCAAGAAGATGGCGATTGAGGCGGAAAAGCTGACGGGCGACAACATCTACAAGGTGCTGATTTCCTTTGATAAGCTCTATTCCGTCATGGACGATCAGGAAAAGCGGCAGCTTATGGAATCGCTGTTTTCCGAAGTCCAGATTTATGAGGAACGGCAGCCCAACGGTCAGTGGCTCAAGTCCATCAAGTTCAAGCTCCCAATCATTGCGGAAGATATGAGCTTGAGTTTGGACAACGATGCACATATCGAGACGGTAGTATTGATGTCAAGGGTCGAAGGAAAATAGCCGCGAAAGCCCAGTAATACTGCGGTTTTCGGCTCCCGATGGTTTCGAGCGGGTGGAGACGGTAATCGCTCTGCGGTAACTTATCTATGGTGGCTTGGCTCAAAAAGTGTGAGAGTTGAGTTGCCGGATTAGATGTCACATAGTTGAAGCTGTGGATTAGATGTCAGGGGTGTTGAGTGTTCGAGATAGATACTCGACAAGCTGAATACGGGTCTCAAAATGTCAAATGATGATTTTGAATCTCGCTGGAGTGCAGACTAAACCTTTTAAGGTTTCCTCACACTATTTTTCGAGTGATATTAGTAAATTCGCAAAAATTACAAAGCCTCTTATGAAACATCAAATAAAAGGAAAGGTCGCGAACAAATGAGCAGAATACTATGCCCGGAATGTGGGACAAAAATATCAGATAAAGCTACGAAGTGTCCGCATTGTGGATTTCAAAGTGCCGATCCGAAGAGGCCAATCAGTGAGCAGGACAAATACGAGATGGTTCCGATCTTCGAATATGATATTGAAGAGTGGCAGCCGAATCGCGGAGAACTAAGCATTATCTCATATGAAGATAATAGAAGTCTTATTCAGTATTTTGGTAAGTGGGAAAATATCAAGGTAAAGCTTCCTGCAATTGCAGAAGTAATAGGAGCTATGGCAGGCAAGGATCACATCATGGTTGCTAAGATGGATTCCTATGTGAAGGATTTAATAGATAAAGGAATCTATCGATTCACCATTGATAAGCAGGGGGAAATACTACCAACAATTCGTGACGCAGATGGATTTGTTAAACAGGTGAGACTTGAGGACATGGCCTTGACGCCTAATCTCACACAGTCATTAAACAATTTATCGACGCACGCTGTAATGGCTCAGATTCTTGATGAAATAGAATATGTTGGTGATGCAATAAGAGAGATTCATGTAGAACTTCAGAATGATCGTCTTGCTATGGCAGAAGGGGCAAGGGATAAACTAATGCAGGCAAGGCTGATTCAGGATGCAAAGCTGAGAGAAGCGGCAATGCTGGATGTTATACATAGTGCGACAGACGCAAAGCGAGTATTGATGCGGAACTTTTCTCAGAATATGTATCATATCACCGAACATTCCCAGAAGTCTGATTTTCAAATGATGCTTGATTTCAGAGGAGAAAAAGACGTCAGCAGGAAGGCAATTGACGCATTTCAGGCACTTGTTTACATTACTAACTCTGTGCAGACCGAGTGTGAAGGATACGCTATGCTGGGAGAATATGAACCGTGCAAGGAATGCTTAGAGGAATTCAAATCATTCATTGTGGAAAATAAACTTAATAAGCGAGATACATTATTATTGCTCAATGAGAATTCTTCTCAGAAGCGGATCGAAGTAGTTGATCAGTTTACTGATATTGCAACAAGGATTACAGCCTTTGATCCGAAGGTACAAATTAACTATTCAGTACATAATTTGTTGACCGCAGAAACAGAACATACCGGAGGTGATTTTGATGAGCAATAATAAAGATCCAGAAATTTGTTACTGCAAAAAGTGCGGATGCGAACTTGTAAGCACGAATAAGCACAAGCTATGTGATAATTGCAGACGCAAAAGGAATGCAAATATTAGAAATGGCGTATTAGGTGCAGTGGGCACGGTTGGTAGTGCCGCACTATTTATTGTTACCAAGGGAAAGCATGGTGGTGGAGGAAATAAAGCCTGAGCCGAGTTGAGGCAATGGGATTTCAGACTTGTTCCCCCAGAGCAAAGTCTTGAAGCGGTCGGCAAACCAGTGGGTTTGCATATTATAGGTAGAAGCAAGCACTTTGACCTGTTTCCGAGAACGCACAAGGGTAAAAATCAGTATGTTTTAAGGCAAAAATACGCTTTGATAAATTCCCGCGAACGACAGCCAAAATTTGACACCGTCTGGAGCAATCGAGCCATATCGAATGCGTCGTGCGGCTGGTCGGGAGCAAATAACGCAGCCGCGGCCGCAAAACCACACTCCCGGGCGCTCGGAGATCCTCTGAGCGCCCGGTTTTCTTCTGCTTTCGTCAAAAAATGAACGATTTTCGTGCTCTGCATGGACAAGCAGCTGGAAATGTGATACACTCGGTGCTAACGCGCAAAAGCGCGTGCAAATGGTAATGAAACATAACAGGAGGAAGAAATCATGTCCAAGATCGTCAACGAGGCAAGAATCAAGAACAAGCTCATCATCAGGATCCGCGAGCTGCTGGAGCACCGCGCATTCTGGCTGTATCTGCTGGTGGACGAGGCCGAAAAGCGCGGTCTGGATCCGGAGGAGTTTGCCTCGGCGGCTATCACGAGATGCGGCATTTCGCAGGGCACCGACCTGCAGAAAAAGAGCGGTACCAAGAGCCTCAAGGGTCTGAGAAAGACGCTGTTCACCCGCGCGGCCAGATGGGTGTTCGAGATGGATCTCGTCGAGAATACAGACGACACGCTCTATCTCGATTTCCACTACTGCCCGCTGGTCAAGGCCTGGCAGAAGGCCGGCTGCAGCGACGAGGAGATCGCCAGACTGTGCGACATCGCCATGTGCGGCGACCACGGCATCGGCAGCTGCTTTGACGCACGCCTTGAGCTGCCCAAGGCCATTGCGAAGGGCGATGACATCTGCGCGCTGAGATACATCAAGTCGAACAAGTAAATGTCGAGGTGACATGAGAAAAATAGATACGTCGCTGATCGTAAGACTGTGCCTGCCGCAGTTTGCCGTGGGTCTGTTTACGACCATGCTCAACAACTACCTCATCTATTTTTATCAGCCGTCCAAAGAATCGGGAATCCCCAATCTCATCCCGCAAGGGAGGATCGTGTTGGGGATTCTCACGATTATCGGGCTGATCAAGGCCATCGGTCACATCATTGACGCCGTCACCGACCCGCTCATCGCATCCTGCTCCGACAAGAGCAAGCACCCCGATGGCCGGCGCATCCCGCTGATGAAAAAGGCCGCCATCCCGTTCGGTCTGTGTGCGCTGCTCATGTTCTTCGTCCCGCTCGGCAGGGTCAGCGGGCTCAACGCCGTGTGGATCGCGGCGTTCATGTGGGGGTATTACTTCTTCTTCACGCTCTACATGATCCCGCACAACGCGCTCATCCCCGAGCTGATCCGGGACGGACCGCTGAGAGTCAATGCCTACACGGTCAGCTCGTTCTTCTTCGTGACGGGCAGCGCACTCGGCTATGTGAGCCCGCTGATCGTGAGCCTGTTCAAGGGCGCGGGACTGGCGACACTGTGGGCGTGGCGCACGACCTTCGGCATCTACACGCTCATCGGCATCATCCTGCTGATGATCCCGGCCTGTACCATCCGGGAAAAGGACTACGTGCACTCCGTGCTCCCGAACGTGTCGCTGGGCGCGTCGCTCAGGCACGCGTTTTCCAATCCGCACTTTCGCCTCGTGACGCTCGGGCAGCTGCTTGAAAACACGGGCATGGCGTTTTTCCAGGCGTGCATCATGTACTACGTCACCTCGCTCATGGGGCTGCCGGAGACGTACTCCGTGCTGATCCTGGCGATCTCCATCGCGGGCTCGCTGCTGATGTATCCGCTGATCAACAGATTCGCCAAGCGCAAGGGCAAGAAGCTGCCCATCATCCTCGGCTGTGCGGTGTTTTCCGCCGCAGAGATCGTCATCTGCTTCAGTGACGTCCTGCCGGGCAACCGGCTGGTACTGGCGTGCGTGTTCGCGCTGTTCGTCTCCTTCCCGTTTGCCGTGCTCAACGTGCTGCCGGGGGCGATGATGGCTGACATCATCCAGTACGACACCGTGACCACCGGCATCAATCAGGAGGGCATCTTCGGCGCGGCCAGAAGCTTCATCGTCAAAATGGGCAACTCCCTCGCCATCATGATCGTCCCCTCACTGGTCGTGACCGGCGCGGCTGCCGGTGAAAACGTCGGTGTGCCCGGTCTGAAGCTCACGGCGGTGGCAGGGAGCCTGTTTTGCCTGCTGGCCGTGTTCGTTTTCCTGCGCTACAGGGAAAAGGATGTGCTTGCCGCGATCGCGGCGGGCGAGAAAAATGAATCGTTAGGACAGACAACATGACTACTATGAACGAACGAGACCTGTATTACGGCCAGCGCCTTGCCGAGATGATCCGCTGCAAGACGGTGTCCCACAAGGAAGGCTTTGAGCCCGAAGAATTTCTGAAGCTGCGCCGCGTAATCGGGACGCTCTTCCCGCTCGTGACCGAAAAGGCAGAGCGCACGATCCTCGGTGAGGACGCCTACCTGTATAAGCTCCCGGGAAAAGACCCGAGCCGGAACGTGCTGCTCATGTCGCACCACGACGTCGTGGAAGCGACCGGCAGCTGGCAGGAAGCGCCCTTCGCCGGCGTCATCCGCGGCGGAAAGCTCTGGGGACGCGGCACGGTCGACACCAAGACGCCGCTGTTTGCGGAGTTTTCCGCGCTCGAGGAGCTGCTGCTCGAGGGCTTCGAATTCCCGGTGAACGTCTACCTGTTCTCCTCCCACAACGAGGAGTACAGCGGCGACGGCGCGCTGCTCGCGCACGATTATTTCATCGAGCACAGCATCCGCTTTGACTGGATCAGCGACGAGGGCGGCGCGGTCATCGCCCCGCCGATGCCGGGCATCGACAAAAAGTGCGCCATGATCGCCGTGCACGAAAAGGGCCGCTGCACCGCTCAGCTCATCGCCGAACCTCAGCAGGGGCACGCGGGGCTTGCCGGCGCGCACAAGACGCCGGTCATGCGCATGGCCGCCTTCATGACGGAAGTCGACGAGAAAAAGCCCTTCATCCGCCGGCTGCACCCCGAGGTGCGCGGGATGTTTGAGGCGCTCGCGCCGCACATGGCCTTCCCCATGCGGACCGTGTTTTCAAACCTCGGGCTCTTTTCCGGCCTGCTCATCCGCCTCATGCCGAAGCTCAACGCCGCGGCGGGTGAAATGCTCGGCACGGGCTGCACGTTCAAGAACATCTCGACCGACGACGACGGCACCTGCCGGGTGCAGGCATTTCTGCGCTGCATCAACGACGCGGACTTCGAAAAAGATCTCGACACCCTGCGCAAGATGGCAGAGTGCCACGGCGTGCGGATCGTCCTGCGTGACGAGGACAACGAATACTACAAGCCCACGTCCCTTGACAGCCGCGGCTATCAGTACGTGAAGAAAACGGCGCAGGCGGTCTTTCCCTATGCTGCCGTCGCCCCGTTCATCCTGCCGGCAGGCACGGACGCGAGACGCTTCACAGACCTCTCCGACGCCGTGATCCGCTTCGCGCCCATCGACATCGACGACCAGCAGTATGCATCCGTGCACGGGGAAAACGAGAACATCAGCATCGACAAGCTCCCCATCGCGGTCGATTTCTACAAACAGCTGCTGCGAAACTACGCATAGCGCGCAGCGCGCGGCAGTGTCCCGGAATATATGCCCCCATAAAAAGAGCATCCGCAGTGCCTACCGGGCATTGCGGATGCTTTTTCACGCTTCGGGGCACGCGCACGCGCCGTCCGCCTGCGCACAGGCGCGCAGCTCCTGAAAGATGGTTGTGTAGTCGGCGCGGAAGTTGCTGTTTTTCGGGAAGAGGAACATGATGTCGTGCCGGAGCTGAAAATCGCTCAGCTCGATCACACTGAGCGTGCCCGCCGCCTCCTCCGGGCGGATGGCCGCACGGTAGAGAAACGACACGCCGTAGCCGCTCTTGAGCAGGGTCTTGATCGCGCCGATGTTGCCGATCTCGACCGTGCGGGCAAAGTCCGCCGCCGCAAGACCGCGCTCCTTGAGATAGTATTCGAGGATCACGCGCGTGCCCGAGCCCTCCTCGCGCAGCAGCAGCGGCTCATCCAGCATCTGCGTGAGCTGCCGCCCCCGGTAACGCGCGGCCTTGTCCGGCGCTGCGGCGGCGACATATTCCTCCGTGCCAAAGACGAAAAAGTCATACTCCGCCTTCGGGAAATCCCCCTCGACCACGGCAAAATCCAGCTCGCCGGAATCGAGCTTGCTCAGCAGCACCTTTGTATCCGCCACCTGCATCCGGATGCGGCTGTCCGGGTGCAGGTGCAAAAACCGGCCGAGCGCCTCGTTGAGCATGAACTCCGCGACCGAGAGCGTTGCGCCGAAGGAATAATCGCGCGTGCCGGTGGCCGCCTGCTGCATCCGCTTTTGCAGGTGCTGCTCGTCGTGCTTCATCGTCAGCAGCGTCCGCCGCAGGATCTCCCCCGCCTCGGTCAGCTGCAGACGCTTGCCGTTGTGCCGGAACAGCGCCGCGCCATATGCCTGCTCCAGATAGCGTATGTGGTGCGAGACCGCAGGCTGCGTGATGCTCAGCTCCCGCGCCGCTCTCGTGAAATTCATGTGCCGGCAGACGGCCAAAAAGGTCTCCACGCGAAAATCCAGCATAAGCGTCCCTCTTTCCCGGTGGTTTTCCGCAATCATAACACAAAATTATCGTTAGATAAAGATAAATCATTTTTCTTTATCATTTCGCTGTGCTATGATGCTCTGTGCAAACCATTGAGAGAGAAGGGACTCCCCCACCATGAACTTTCTTCAGAAAAACGGGCGCGGCATCCTCGTGTGCCTCGTGATGGCCGTGCCCTGCTGGCTGCTCGGGCAGAAATTTCCGATTGTCGGCGGCCCAGTGTTCGGCATCCTCGCCGGTATGATCGTCACGCTGCTCTGGCGTGACAAGACGGCGGCGCAGCCCGGCATCTCGTTCGTGTCGAAAAAAGTGCTGCAGTACGCCGTCATCCTGCTCGGCTTCGGCATGAACCTGTCCGTCATCTGGCAGACCGGCAAGCAGTCGCTGCCGATCATCGTCGTGACGATCACGACGTCGCTCGTCGTGGCGTGGCTGCTGCACAAGCTGATGCACATTCCCGGCAAGATCTCGACGCTCGTGGGTGTCGGCTCATCGATCTGCGGCGGCTCTGCCGTCGCCGCGACCGCCTCCGTCATCGATGCCGACGACGAGGAGGTCGCGCAGGCGATCTCGGTCATTTTCTTCTTCAATATGCTCGCCGCCATCTTCTTCCCCGCGCTCGGCGCGCTGCTCGGCTTTTCGACCACGAACGGCGAGGCGTTCGGCATCTTCGCCGGCACGGCCATCAACGACACGTCGTCCGTCACGGCGGCAGCCTCCACGTGGGACTCGCTCTATGGGCTCGGCAGTCAGACGCTCGACAAGGCCGTGACCGTCAAGCTCACGCGCACGCTGGCCATCATCCCGATCACGCTCGTGCTCGCCTTCGTGCGCACGAAGCGCGCCAAGACCGACGGCACGAAGGTGGATCTCAAGAAGATCTTCCCGATGTTCATCCTCTATTTCCTGCTCGCGTCCGTGATCACGACCGTGTGCGTGAACGTGGGCGTGTCGGCAAGCGTGTTCGCCCCGCTCAAGACGCTCAGCAAGTTCCTGATTGTGATGGCCATGTGCGCCGTCGGACTGAACACGAACATCGTCAAGCTCGTCAAGACCGGCGGCAAGCCGCTCATCATGGGCTTTTGCTGCTGGGTCGGCATCGCGGGCATGAGCCTGCTGATGCAGCACGTGCTCGGCATCTGGTAAGACACAGGAAAACACAGGCGGCAGCCGGGGATGACCCGGCTGCCGCCTGTGTTTTATGCTTCTTTGCCGTCGCGCGGCAGCGTCACGAGCATGACCGTCCCGTCCGCGCCGCTGCGCTCGATCTGCACCGTGCCGCCGTGCAGCGCGGCGATCTCCCACACAAGCGACAGACCGAGCCCGACGCCGCCGTGTGCCCGGCTGCGCGACTTGTCCACGCGGAAAAACGGCTGGAAAACGCTCTCCCGGTATGCCTCCGGGATGCCGGGACCGTGGTCACGGACGCGGATCTGTACATTCCCGTCCGCCTCGCTGACCGCGATGCGCACCGCCCCGTCCGGCCGGCCGTAGCGGATGGCGTTTTCGGTCAGGTTGAACAGCAGCCGGTACAGCAGCGGGTCGCTGCCGGTGAGCACAGCGCCGCCGTCGGCCTCCAGCGCGATGCACTTGCTCTCTGCAAGCGGCGCGAGATCGGTGAAGATCTCCTCAATCATGGGCGTGAGCTCGACCCGGTCGTCACAGGGCACGGTGCGCAGTTCGCTCATCTCCAGCAGGATCTTCGTCATCTGCGCCATACGCTCCGTCTGCTCCTGCAGCAGGCTCAAAAACGCCGCCGTTTCGGGCGTGACGTCCGCGTGCTCGGCGGAAAACAGCTCAAGCTGCGCCTGCATCAGCGCAAGCGGCGTGCGCAGCTCGTGCGCAGCGTTGCCCGTAAACTGCCGCTGCGCCGTGAAGCCCGCGTCCAGGCGGTCGATCATGCCGTTGAACGAGCGGCTGAAGCGCTGAAACTCCGGCAGCACGTCCTCGCTGACCTTGCACTGCGCCAGATTGCCCGGCTGAATACTTTCCACCTGCGCTGCAAAGCTGCGCAGCGGACGCAGCGCGCGGCCGCTGACAAAATACGCGAGCACGCCGCCGGCGAGCGTGACCGCCGCCGTGATGTACCAGTTCGTGACGCCGAAGGCCGCCTGCGCGCCGCTGATGATGATCGTCAGCTCGTCATCCGGCTGTTTGCTCTGCGGGTCGAAAGCATCGGGCGCGCCGTTCTCGATCTCGCTGTAAGTCGAGATGCCGCTGCCGATCGCGTCCATGTACCGCTTGCCGGAATAGCCGATCAGGCAGTTCATGAGCACGCACGTCACGCCGATCAGCGCCGCCGTCATCAGCGTGATGCGCCACTGCAAAGATAGCCGCTTCATGTCTGCGCCTCCATAACATAGCCCTCGCCGATGCGGTTGCGGATGGGGTCATAGCCCAGGGCGGCGCGCAGCTTTTTCCGCAGCGCGGAGATGTGCACGCGGATGGAGTTGCCGAAGCCATCCGCCCCGCTGTCCCACACGTGCTCCAGCAGCTCCTCCTGACTGACCGGCCGCCCCTGATGCAGCAGCAGGTATTCGAGGATGCCCGTCTCCTTGCGCGTGAGCGACAGCGCCTCGCCACGCACGGACGCCTTGCGCGCCTTGGTGTCAAACGACAGCTCGGCGCAGGTCAGGACCACGTCGCTTTGCGTAAAGCGGCGCAGCGTCAGACTGCGGATGCGCGCCGCGAGCTCATCGAGATGAAAGGGCTTGGTGAGATAGTCGTTTGCGCCTGCATCGAGTCCCGCCACCTTATCGGCGACCTCGCAGCGCGCCGACAGGATCAGCACCTTGGTGTCGCGGTCGCGCTCGCGCAGCGTCCGGAGCACCGTCATACCGTCCTCGCCGGGAAGGTTCAGATCCAGCACGACCAGATCAAAGCGCTCGACGGCGAGCATCTCCGCGGCGCTCTGCCCGTCATAGCAGCAGTCCACGCTGTAGGCAAGCCGCCGCAGACTGCGCGCGATCGTGTCGCAGAGCACCCGTTCATCTTCCACAATCAAAATATGCATACCATTCTCCTCGTGCGTATTTATGAATGTCCGACTTTGTTATATGATAACACAAAGGCATAAAATCTCTGTTAAGTTTCCGTTCTTAACGAAGATTTTATCTACGCCATGGTATCATGGGGCAAACAGAAGGGAGTGATCCAAGTGTTTCGTGCAAAAAAAGCCATTGTGCAGGGCTTGCTGATTGCTGCGGGCATCGCCATGGTGTGCTTCGGCGCGCTGCGCGGCGAGGCCGGCGCCGTGCTCAACAAGGCGATCCGGCTGTGCTTGGAGTGTGTCGGCATTGGATAAGAAAAAACAGTCTGTTTCCCTGCTTTTGAGCCGGTTTCGCGGCTGGATCCAGGCGGCGGCGACGCTGCTGACCAACATCCACCTGCCGAACTTCTTCAAGGGCGGCATCTATCAGGGCAAGGGCAAGAGCGTCTGCGTACCCGGTCTGAACTGCTATTCCTGCCCGGCGGCATCGGGCGCGTGCCCGATCGGGGCGTTTCAGGCGGTGGTCGGCTCGTCCAAATTCCGCTTTTCATATTATATCACCGGCATCCTGATCCTGCTCGGCGTGCTGCTCGGGCGGTTCATCTGCGGCTTTTTGTGCCCGTTCGGCTGGCTGCAGGAGCTGCTGCATAAGATCCCGGGCAAAAAGCTGTCGACGAAAAAGCTCAAGCCGCTGACCTATTTGAAATACGTCATCCTGCTGCTGGCCGTGGTGCTGCTGCCGGCGCTCATCGTCAACGACGTGGGCATGGGCGACCCGTATTTCTGCAAGTACATCTGCCCGCAGGGTGTGCTGGAGGGCGCGATTCCGCTCGCAGCCGCAAACGAGAGCATCCGCGCGGCGCTGGGCGCGCTGTTTACGCGCAAGCTGATCATTCTGATCGCGGTCGTCGTTTTGAGCGTGCTGTTTTTCCGCCCGTTCTGCAAGTGGATCTGCCCGCTCGGTGCGTTTTACGCGCTGATGAACAAGGTCTCCCTGCTCGGCATCCAGGTCGACACGAGCAAGTGCGTCTCCTGCGGCAAATGTGCGCGCACCTGCCAGATGGACGTGGACATCACCAAGTCCCCCAACGACACGGAGTGCATCCGCTGCGGCAAGTGCATCCGCGCCTGCCCCACGGAGGCCATCCGCTTCCGCTATGGCTTCGGCCTGAGCGGAAACACGAATCCGAAACAAGTAAACAACCATCAAAATCAAACGGAGGAATCATGATGAAGAAAATCACAAAACTTGTGACGCTCCTGCTCGCGCTCGCGATGGTGTTCAGCCTCGCGGCGTGCTCGTCGGGCAAAGGCAAGGACAAGGCGGACGGCAGCGCCGACATTGCGACCCTGATCGCGACCGAGCCGAACAGCGCCGACGAAGCGGCAAAGCTCTATCAGCAGCTCATGCAGAAGGAAAACGACATTCTCGCCGCAAACTCCGAGCTCTGGAACAAGGTGTTTCTGTCTGCCAACAAAAACAGCACCATGATCGAGGACGGCACGAACTACGGTGACTTCCTGCTCGCCACGATCGAGAGCGCGAAGGACGGCTTCTCGGCCGACGAGCTCAAGACGCTCAAGGCCGGCGCCGAGCAGATCAAGGAGATCGAGGGCAAGCTCACCATCCTCGAGCAGAAGTATCCCGGCTGCGGCACGGCGCCCGGCGCAGGTGACAGCGTGAGCGCAGAGGAGGCCGGCATGACCGCCTCCGGCAGCAACGCGATGAAATTCCCGAGCTTTCAGGGCAAGGACCTCAACGGCAATGACGTCGACAGCAGCAAGCTCTTTGCCGGCAACAGCGTCACGGTCGTGAACTTCTGGTTCACCACCTGCAACCCGTGCGTCGGTGAGCTGGCCGACCTTGAGGCGCTCAACAAGAACCTCGCCGCGAAGGGCGGCGCGGTCGTCGGCATCAACTCCTTCACGCTCGACGGCGACAAGACCGCCATCGCCGAGGCGAAGGACATCCTGGCGAAAAAGGGCGTAACCTACTCCAACCTCTGGTTCGCCTCCGACAGCGAGGCCGGTAAGTTCACCGCCGGTCTGTACTCGTTCCCGACCACGTACGTCGTCGACAAAAACGGCAACATCGTCGGCCAGCCGATCGTCGGCGCGATCACCGCGCCCGATCAGGCAAAGAAACTCAACGAGCTCATCGATCAGGCGCTCGCAAGCAGCAAATAACGGCCCGAGACAGCATCCGCCTCGACGCGCCCTTCTGACGGAAGGCGCGCCGGGGCGGATATTTTCTCTCTGTCAGAGCGCAACGTCCTCGAGCCGGTGCAGCTGCTCGAGCGCGACGCTGCCGCCGCTGATGACAAAGCAGACCTTGTCTGTCCTGCGCAGCGGCAGCTGCCCGCGCAGCGCAGCGCCCATACCGATGGCGGACGACGGCTCGCACAGGAGCTTGCCCTCCAGAAGCAGCAGCTTCATGGCGCGCAGAAGGTCGGCATCCGCCACGGGCGCAAAGCCGTCGGTGTTTTCGGCCACATATGGAAAACACACATCCCCCGGCTTTTGCGCGACGAGCGCGTCCGCGACCGAGCGCTGCTGCTCCACCCGCACCGGATGCCCGGCACGCAGGCTCTCCCGATAGCGCGGCAGCGCCTCCGGCTCTGCACCGTAGACGCGCACGTGCGGTGCGAGCGCCTTGACCGCCGTGGCGACGCCGCCGATGAGCCCGCCGCCGCTGACCGGGACAACGACCGCGTCGGTCTCCGGGCACTGGGCGAGAATCTCGAGTCCGACCGTGCCCTGCCCCGCCATGACGAGCGGGTCGTTAAACGGCGGCACCATCGTCGCGCCCCGCTCGGCACAAATCCGCGCCGCAACGTCAAAGCGCTCGGCAGCACCGCAGAGCACGAGCTCCGCGCCCAGTGCGCGGATGGCCGCCTGCTTGACGGCGGGCGCGGTCTCCGGCATGACGATGCAGGCGTGCGTGCCGAAGCGCTGCGCGGCGTAGGCCACCGCGCGGCCGTGGTTTCCGGACGAGGCCGCGACAAAGCCGCGCGCACGCTCATCCTCCGTCAGGGCGAGGATCTTGTTCATCGCGCCGCGCAGCTTGAATGCGCCCGTGCGCTGCATACACTCGGCCTTGGCGTACACCTCGCAGCCAAGGGCATCGTCGAGCGCCGGCAGGCGCAGCAGCGGCGTCCGGACAATATAAGGGGCAATGCGCGCGTGCGCCGCCCGAATGGTCTCCAATGTCAGCTCCATGGGAACGCTCCTTTCTCAACAGCTCCATTGTAACGCAGCGCAAGCGCGTTGTAAAAGAAAATCTGCGCGACCGCACGCTTGACAATCCCTATCCGGAAGGGCATAATCAAAAGCGATTTGCAATGCAGCCATTTGTCTGTTTCCGCTTCTGAGGAGGTTTCACCATGTACGATCTCAACCGCTTTCTCTCCGCGCAGCGCCGGGACTATGCCGCCGCCCTGCGCGAGATCCAAAACGGCCGCAAGCGCAGCCACTGGATCTGGTATATCTTCCCGCAGGTCGCTGGGCTGGGCATGAGCAGCACGTCGCAGTTTTATGCCATCTCCGGGCTTGACGAGGCGCGCGCTTACCTGAGCGAGCCGACGCTGCGCGCGCACCTGCTGGAGATCAGCAGCGCCCTGCTTGCGCTCGAGGAAAGCGACCCCACGGCCGTGTTCGGTTTTCCGGACGATCTGAAGCTGCGCTCGAGCATGACGCTCTTCGCCGCCGCCGCGCCGGACGAGCCGGTGTTTTCCGCCGTGCTCGACAAGTTCTTCGGCGGGCAGCCGGACAGCCGCACGCTGCAGATCCTCGGTCTGTAAGGAGGGAGCGCCATGGAAAACCTGACCGAAATTAGGCTCACCTCCGACAAGATCTACAGCGGCTGCATCCTCGATTTTTACCGTGACACCGTGCGCCTGCCCAACGGCGGCACCGCGCCGCGCGAGCTGACGCGCCATGTGGGCGCGGTGTGCATCGTGCCGCTGCTCGACGACGGCCGCGTGATCGTCGAGCGGCAGTTTCGCTACCCGGTAAATGCGGTCATCACGGAGATCCCCGCCGGCAAGCGCGACAGCCGCGACGAAGCGCCCGATGACGCCGCACGCCGCGAGCTGCGCGAGGAGACCGGCATCACGGCGCGCGAGCTCATCCCGCTCGGCCCGTTCTACCCCGCCGCCGCATACTCGGACGAGGTCATCTGGATGTACCTCGCCCGCGGTCTGACCTTCGGCGAGCAGCAGCTCGACGACGACGAATTTCTCAATCTTCAGGCCGTGCCGCTCGACGAGCTTGCGCGCGACGTGCTCGCCGGGCGCATCCCGGACGCAAAGACGCAGGCAGCCATCCTGCGCGTGTACTGCATGGAGCACGGCTTCGAGCCGAAATAACACAAGCGGCAGGCGGCGGTCATCTGACCGCCGCCTGCCGCTTCTATCGGGGTACACTCAGTGCCGGTGGAACAGGCCCTTTTTCTCATAGGGAACGCAGGCATAGCCCGTGAGCGCGTAGCCGAGCTTGGTAAAGACCGGGCGCAGCTCCGCCTCCGGGATCGCCGTCTCGGAGAGGATGACCGTCTCACCCCGGCTGTGCGAGGACGTGACCTTCTTGACCGGAAACGCATTGCGCACCGCGTCGTTGACGTGGCTCTCGCACATGGCGCACATCATGCCGTCTATATTCAGTGTGATCTGATACATGGGATACCTCCTTGAAAAGTCAATCGGTTAGATGCATTTAATTCAACCGGATGATATCACTGCCGCGCGCGCGTGTCAAGAGCACGGCGCAAAAAAAGATCCTGCTGTTCTGGTTCGGTTTTATCCCGGACAGGGAAAAACAAAGGCAGCTATTTCCGTCCCCGCACCAGAAACATCGGGGTGGAGGCGAAGCTGATCGTTTCCTCCTCCGACCAGACGCGCTTCCAGACTGTCTCATCGGCCTCGGCCTTCATGCCGAGGGAGGCAAGCTGCTGCAGATCCCACGCGGGGCGCGCAATTTTTGACAGCGGAACGCGGCGGGCGATCTCCTCCATCACATCGAAGTGCTCGCCCTCGGCCTCTACGTTCTGATCCCGGACGCCGCGTTCGGCGCTGCTCCTGCGGTCACGGTCCCAGGCCGCCTGCGCGTCCTCGTCGAAGAGATAGGCGTACCAGTTCGCGTCAAAATTCAGCAGCACGCCGCCCTTCTTCAGCACCCGCGTCCACTCGGCATACGCCCGATCGGGGTGCGGCAGATTCCAGGTCAGATTGCGGCTGATGACCGCGTCGAAGCGCTCGTCCGCGAAGGAGAGCGCCTCGGCGTTCATTTCCATAAAACATATCTCGTCGGCCAAAGGGCCGGCGTTTTCTTTTGCCTCGGCGAGCATGGCGCGGGTGAGGTCGATGGCCGTCACGGCGCAGCCCAGCTCGCGCAGCAGGATGGCAAAGAAGCCCGGCCCGGTGCCGACCTCCAGCACCTGCAAGTCGGCGAGCGGACGATCGGGGAACCGCCGCGTCAGCTCTTCACATATGCAGTCGCTCCACCTCTGCCGCTGCGCCGTAGCCAGCTCCAGCCGGTTGACCTCCGAATAGCCGGGGGCACGGTCGGTCCAGTAGTTTTTATTCTCTTCAAGGATCGGGTCTCGGCACACCATAACTCACCATCGGGCCTTTCTCAATGATATTCAACGACGCGGTCTGATACAGCAGCACCCCGTCTGCGGGTGCGAGCTCCGTAAAGAGGCTTTTGCCGAAATAGTCGCGGATCTCGCCAAGCTTTTCGCCCTTCCGGAAACGGTCGCCCGGCTTTTTCTCCGGGTACCAGCAGCCGGTGCAGGGCGCATCGTCGTTATACTCCAGCAGCTCCTGCTTGGGATAGCGGGTCCAGTCCCCATCCAATACGCCGAGCCGGCGCAGGATGTTGCACACATCGGCCTTGTCCGCCTCGATCTCCTCCCGGCTGAACAGGCTGAGCTGGCCGCGCTCGATGAGCACACTGGGAACGCCGTGGAGAGAGGCAAGATTATAAGCCCCGCCCGTGCGGCAGTGCGAGCGCACAACATACTTTACATTCACGCACTCTACCATCCGTTTCGCCGTCTCCTCGGCAGGCGCATCGCCCAGATAATAGCAATAGGGGATCAGCGTCTCATAACCGTCGCCGCAGTGCAGGTCGATATAAGCATCTGCGTTGCGGATAAAGACCTCGAAGAGCATATGCGCCAGCCGCTCGGCCTCGCTCCCCTCCCGGTCGCCGGGGAACACGCGGTTGAGATTTTTTCCGTCCTCAAAGACGCGGGACATGGTGCGGTTTTCAAAGCCCGAACGGTTGACCAGCGGAACAAGGACCACGTTGCCGCGCAGCGTGGAAACATCAAGCTCATTGGACAGCTCGATGGCCGCCTGAATGCCGACGTATTCCGCGTTGTGGATGCCCGCCGTGATGAGCACAGTCGGTCCCGGCTGCTCACCGCAGAGCAGGACGTGCGGAACGTGCAGCTCGGTGCCCTCCACGTGGATATGATCTTTTACCGTTTTGCCCGGCGTCAACTCATGCCCGGCGATCATTTTTGCTTGCATGGCAGCCTCCATTTGTTCTGTTACCGTATCATGCGCCACCCTTTTTGACAAGCCCCCCGGGGGGATCCGGAAGCGGGAAAAGGCCGCGGTCAACGCGAATTTTTATCCCCCCGGGGGGCTTACGCATGGAAGAAAGACAGAATATAATGTAAGCAGCCTGCATTTCCGTTTATTGGACAGGTGGCTGCGCAAGAGCGCAAGGGCCGCCGGCTGCAGCAGAGAGGGGAAGCATATGGAACTGATCAAGCACCGCGTAGCTCACTACTGGTCTCACCGGGCGGAGGCCTTTGAAGCGCAGAAACTGCATGAATTCGACAGCGAGAAGCGGGCGCGCTGGCTCGCGGAGTTTTCCCGGTATCTGCCGCAGGGGCGGCCGCTCCGGGTCCTGGACATCGGCACGGGTACCGGCTTTTTCGCCTGCCTGTTTGCCGCCGAGGGGCACGAGGCGACCGGCATCGACCTGACACCGGACATGATCGAGCACGCCGAGCATATGGCGGCCGTTCTGGGGCTGGACGCCACGTTCCGGATCATGGACGCGGAAAACCCGGACTTTGAGCCGGAGAGCTTCGATGTGCTGGTGACGCGGAATCTGACATGGACGCTGCCGCATGTTGAAAAGGCCTATCGGGAGTGGTACAGGATCCTCAAGCCCGGCGGTGTGCTCATCAACTTTGACGCGGATTACAGTGCCGCGCTGGAAGATGAGCAGCAAGGCGGAAAGAAGCACGAGCTGCCCGAAAACCACGCACACAAGCTGGTGCCGGACGATCTGATGGCCGAAAACAATGCCATCACGATGGAGATCGGCGCCTATCACGGGCCGCGCCCGCAGTGGGACGTGCAGCTGCTCATCGAGGCCGGCTTCGAGCGTGTCACCGTGGACAAAGGCGTTTATAAACGCATCTATGCCGAGATCGACGAGTTCTTCAACCCCACGCCGATCTTCACCATCGCAGCGTTCAAATAACAGGAGCGGCACGGCATGAAAAACTACGCGCTCAAGCGCCTGCTGCAGCTGATCCCGATCCTGCTTGCGATCACATTTTTGTCCTACGGTATGATGCGAATTGCCGGCAGCGACGTGGTCGAGCAGAAAATGGAGAACACGAGCGGAACGGTTTCGCAGGAAATGATCGACAACGCCAGAGCAGAGCTGGGTCTGGACAAGCCCTTTGTCGTGCAGTACTTCACGTGGCTCGGCAATCTGCTCAGGGGCGACATGGGCACCTCCTACGTCTCGAACCAGCCGGTGTTCGCAACCTTCGTTTCCAAGCTGCCGGCCACGCTTTTGCTGACGGCCGTTTCCATATTGCTGACCGTGCTGATCTCGATCCCGCTCGGGATCTGGTCGGCGGTGAAACAGAATACGGCGACCGATTACGTGATCCGCACGGCAAGCTTTATCGGCAACTCTCTGCCGAACTTTTTTGTCTCCCTGCTGCTGATGTACCTTTTTGCGATCAGGCTCGGCTGGTTTCCGGTCATCTCCGGCGGCGTCAGCCTGCAGAGCGTGGCGCTGCCCGCCCTGACGCTGGCGATCGCCATGTCGGCCAAGTATCTGCGGCAGGTCCGCGCAACCGTTCTGGATGAGCTGGAAAAGGATTACGTGCTCGGCGCCAGGGCCAGAGGCGTAAAATTCTCCACGACCATGATCAGGAGCGTCATGAAGGCCTCGCTCGTGACGATCATCACGCTGCTGACGCTCTCGATCGGCTCACTGCTCGGCGGCATGGCCATCGTCGAGTCCATCTTCATGTGGGACGGCGTCGGCAAGCTGGCAGTGGATGCGATCAATATGCGCGACTACCCGATCATTCAGGCCTACGTGATGTGGATGGCCATCATCTACGTCGTGATCAACCTGATCACCGACCTGAGCTATCACTTCCTTGATCCGAGGATCCGGCTGGGAGGGATTGAGCGATGAACGAAACCGTCACAGTCCGTGTACAAAAAGTCAGGAAGAACCGTATCAGGATCCGTCTGACCCTCTTTCTGATCCTGACGGCAGCGCTGCTTCTCGTTGCGATCTTTGCGGACAAGATCGTCCCTTACGACCCCTATGCGCAGGACCTGTCAAAGTCGCTTCTCCCGCCTTCGGCCGAGCACTGGATGGGCACCGACCGCTATGGACGCGACATGTTCTCCCGCGTTGTGGTCGGCGCGCAGACAAGCATCTTCTCCACGCTGGCGCTCGTCGGCGTCATCTCGGTCTTCGGAACCGCCGTCGGCACGCTCTGCGGCTACTACGGCGGCGCGATGGACTCCGTCGTGATGCGCATCTCGGACGTGTGTCTGGCCTTTCCGGGGCTGGTCTTTGCCCTGGCGATCGCGGCAATGCTGGGCGGCGGCGTCGGCAACGCGGTACTCGCGCTGGCGGTCATCAGCTGGCCGAAATATGCGCGCGTGGCGCGAAGTCAGACGCTGGCGCTCAAAACCAGCGGCTTTGTGGCCGCGGCACGGCTCTCCGGCGACAGCTCCATGCAGATGATCCTGCGGCATATCCTGCCGAATATCCTCGGCCCGATCCTGGTCACGGCCATGCTGGACATCGGCACGATGATGATGGAGCTCGCAGGGCTGAGCTTTCTGAATCTCGGCGCGCAGCCGCCCACGGCCGAGTGGGGCAATATGATGAGCGGCGGACGCAGCATGCTGCAGACTTACCCATGGCTCGTGCTGTCGCCCGGCTTCGCGATCTTCCTGTCGGTCGTGATCTTCAACCTTCTGGGCGACACCGTGCGCGACTACATGGACCCAAAGAACTCCCGGGCACGATAATTCGGGCCCTATTTAAACAAAGGAAAGGAAACAGAGAACATGAAAAAGATCCTAGCTTCCCTTCTGGCGCTCTGCCTCTCGCTCGGCATTCTGGCCGGCTGCGGCAACTCCGGAACGACCGCCCAGTCCGGCGGGAAAAAGACCTTTGTCTTCGGCGACACCACCTTCAACGCCGAAAACGAAGAGCCGACGATCAATCCTCATGAGGCCTATTCCGGCTGGGCCTGCATCCGCTACGGCGTCGGCGAGACGCTGATGAAGATCGCGGACGACGGCACGCTCGAGCCCTGGCTGGCGGAGAGCGCTACCAACATCAACGCGACCACATGGGAGATCGTGATCAAGGATGCGGTCTGCTTCTCCAACGGCAAGAAGTGTGACGCCGCCGCGGTCAAGGCCTGTCTCGAGCACCTGATCGAGGTCCACGAGCGCGCCGCCGGCAACCTCAAGATTGCCTCGATGGAGGCCGACGGTCAGAAGCTGACCATCGTCACCTCCGAGCCCAACCCCATTCTGATGAACTATCTCTCCGAGGCCTACGGCTGCATCATCGACATGGAAGTCGGTATCCCCGACAACGGCTGCGTCGTCGGCACCGGCCCCTATGTGGCAACAGAAGTCGTCACGGACGACCATGTGAATCTCATCAAGAACGTCAACTACTGGGACGGCGAGGTGAAGGTCGACGAGATCACCGTCCGCACCATTTCCGACGGTGACACGCTGGCCATGGCGCTCCAGTCCGGCGAAATCGACGCAGCCTACGGCATGGCCTATGCCAGCTATCCGCTCTTTGAGAATGACAACTACAAGTTCACCAGCATCCAGACCAGCCGCTGCTTCTGGGGCATGATGAACCTCCACAAGGAGAACTCCGGCTACACGATCATGAGTGATCCCGCCGTGCGCAAGGCGATCGCCATGGGCATCAACAAGCAGGACTTCGTCGACGTGCTGCTCAACGGCTACGGCTACACCGCGACCGGTGCCTTCCCCGACAGCTTCGCGTTCGGTCAGGGCATTCAGACCGTGTCCTTTGATCCCGATCAGGCCAGGGCCGAGCTGGAGGCCGCCGGCTGGGTCGACACCGACGGCGACGGCATCCGCGAAAAGAACGGCGTCAAGCTCACGATCCGCTGGCTGACCTACCCGTCCCGTCAGGAGCTGCCCCTGCTGGCCGAATCCGCGCAGTCCACGCTCAAGGACATCGGCATTGACGTACAGATCAACTGCACCAAGGATCACAACAGCATCCGCAAGGATCCCACGGCATGGGACATCTGGGTCAGCGCCAACGTCAACGCCGGCCTGGGCGATCCCCAGAATTTCTTCGACACCTACTGTCTGGACAAATCGGTCAAGAACTCCGGCGGCCACCACAGCGACAAGCTCGAGAAGCTTGCCGTCCAGCTGCGCACCACCTTCGATCCGGCCGAGCGTGCGAAGATCGCCGTCGAGATGCAGCAGCAGCTGTTGGACGACAACTCCTACGTCTTCTGCTCCTTCCTGCGCATGAGCATGATCATGAAGGCCAACGTCTCCGGTCTCGAAGCACACACCTGCGACTTCTACGAGCTGACCGCGGATCTCGATATCCAGTAAGCAAAAGAAAGAGGGGCGGAAGCATTCCTCCCCTCAGAGGCTGTCAAAAAGTACAACTTTTTGACAAAGGGGTTTGCAGTCTGCTGCGCGCATAATTTGTGTGCCGCCGGCGCACAAATTCCACACTTGCAGCCTGAGAAGTATTTTCTTCGCCGCA